>Ga0255338_1000419_pt1 | contig 144527 bp, 100 predicted proteins | sample MeOH1_35cm_T4_19_FD_203715 | JGI IMG/M metagenome (GOLD analysis project Ga0255338, IMG submission 203715) | Sandy soil microbial communities from University of British Columbia, Vancouver, Canada - MeOH1_35cm_T4_195 | ecosystem: Engineered > Artificial ecosystem > Sand microcosm >... | reverse complement strand
ACAATAAAAGTATTGCGAAGATGGGCTGTTGGAACAGGAATATTGGGAATGCTTCTAACCATTACTTTATGTGTTCCACTAAGCAATTATTCATTTGGAAATAATTCATGGGCATTACAAATTGCCGTATTATCTTCAATTTTGCTTATTTCTTCTATTTCAGCCGCTCAATTAGCACTTCTTCAGGGGTTGAGAATGATTGTGAAGATGGCAAAAGCATCGCTTTATGGTTCAATTTTAGGAACCTTAATTACATTGCCTTTGTATTGGTGGTTGGGCGTTGATGGCATAGTTCCTGGGTTAATATTGACCTCTTTGGGCTCATTAATAATTTCTTGGTTATTTGCGCGAAAAATTGAAATAGACAATATAAAAATTTCCTTATCTGAAACATTCAAGTCAGGGTTAAATATGGCAAAACTGGGTCTGTTTATTGTTATTAATGGTTTTGTTGCTACAGCTTCTATATATTATATTCGAGTTATTATTATGACAAAATCAGGAATGGATGCTGTAGGATATTTTCAGGCGGTCGTTACCATAACAACGCTATATATCAATATTTTGCTAAACTCAATGTTGGCAGATTTTTTCCCCAGATTATCCGCAGTTAACAATGATAATATTGTGAGTAATAAACTTATTAATGAACAACTCGAAATTGCGCTTTTACTTGGCACTCCAATGCTTCTAGGAATGATCACATTTTCCTCTTTTGTTCTGACAACATTATATTCATCCTCATTTGCTCCGGCAATTCCCGTTTTTCAATGGCAGGTTGCTGGGTTATTTATGACATTAATTTCCTGGCCTCTCGGAGTAATGTTTTTAGCTAAGAATAAAGGATTATTTGCAGTTCTAAGCGAAACAATAAAACAAATCGTTTTTATTACAGTAATTGTCTTCTTCTTCGATCATATAGGATTATCAATACTGGGAATAAGTTTTTTTATAGCAGCGCTGATTAATCTGATGTTAGTTGTACTAAGCGTGAAATATCTAGGCAATTTTATTTTTTCAAGAACTAATAAAAACTATATTTTACGGGGATTCATTTCCATATTAATCGTTTTATATAGTTCACTCTACATTAGAAACATTCTTTTTATGTATCTAATTAATATATCTGTTACATTAACATTATCAACACTCTATATGCTAAAATTAAGCACACTTCTAAACCTTAAAGAAAAATTACTTAAAATTTTCTCATAAATAAATGAAATAATAATCATTCTATTTAATGTATCCGGTCAATTATTCTCTATATTACTTCGAATAATCAAATACTATCTCATGCAAGTAGGACTTATTCATTAACTAATGATGTTAAAGTATTTTTGATTGAAATGTTTGTTTTGGCTATAGATAAATTAAAATTCAGACGACAAGATTTAATGAAGAAACATTTTAAACATATCATAATTGCAATAATTAGTTTTTGGTATTATATATATAAACCATCAATAGCAAAAAAAAGAAAGCGTTTATTAAATTTAATTTACACCAATTGGTTAGCCCGAGAGTTTAAATTTCTTGGACAGAATTCGTACATTGAGCATCCGACATATTTAAAAGGTGAAAGGTATATGTCAATTGGAGAAGGATTTAATGCCCTTGAGAGATTACGCCTTGAATGTTGGGATTTATATCAGGGAGAAAGGTTTTCGCCGGAATTGACCATAGGTAATAATGTAATTATGAATTACAACGTACATATTGGTTGTATAAATAAAATAAGCATCGGAAACAATGTGTTATTTGCCAGCAATATATACATAACTGATCATCATCATGGATATGCGGATGAAAGACATATCCACATTCCACCAGCAATGCGCCCTTTAATTTCAAAAGGACCAGTAATTATTGAGGACAATGTTTGGATTGGTGAAAATGTATCGATTATGCCCAATGTAACAATTGGTGAAGGTTGCATTATCGGTGCAAATTCTGTTGTAACCAAAAGTTTCCTTCCCTATTCTATAATTGCTGGAGTACCGGCGAAAGTAATAAGAATGATAAAATTGGGTGAGAATGAATGAAATCAATTTAAATAAAGCACGAGTTATTGCCTTTTATTTACCACAATTTCATCCAATCCCTGAAAATGATGAATGGTGGGGAAAAGGATTTACCGAATGGACCAATGTTGGAAAAGCCAAAGCATATTTTAAGGGTCATTATCAGCCACGGGTTCCGGCAGATTTGGGATATTATGATCTAAGAGTTCCTGAAACTAGGCAAGCACAAGCCGACATGGCAAAAGAGCACGGAATTGAAGGGTTTGCCTATTGGCATTATTGGTTTGGAAATGGTAAAAGGCTTTTAGAAAGGCCATTTAACGAGGTTCTAAATTCTGGAGAACCAGATTTTCCTTTTTGTTTAGCTTGGGCAAACGAAACATGGAAAGGATTTAATCACGGCCTTTCAAACAGGAATGTATTGATTGAACAATTGTACCCCGGAGATAACGATTATACGGAGCATTTCTATTCTATACTTCCTGCATTTAAAGATACCCGGTATATTAAAGTTGATGGTAATCCTATATTCATTATATACAAACCCTATCAATTGCCCAATGCATCGCATTTTATCGGGCTCTGGCAGCAATTAGCACAACAAAATGGATTAGGCACAATTTATTTTATTGCCCATTTACAGTATCCTTTAGAGGAAAATAATAAATCAGAACAAGAATGTTACGATGAACTAATCTCCTTTGGTTTTGACGCAGTAAATATTGTCAGGTTAAGCCTCTTTTTGAAACGCAGGAACCTTATTGACAAAATAAATGGGCGGGCTAATCGAATTTTCAGGGGTGTTCCTCTTACATATCCGTTCAGAAAATTTATTCCCCACCTGTCTAGTTCATTAGACAATAAAGAAAATGTATTTCCAACAATTGTCTCCGGATGGGATCACTCCCCAAGAAGTGGGAAACAAGCACTTGTAATTACAGATTTCACTCCAAAACTATTCGGTAAACATATCGAGCAAGTGATAGAGAAAATAAAAGACAAAACCGATGATAAAAAAATAACTTTTCTGAAATCATGGAATGAGTGGGCTGAAGGAAATTATTTGGAGCCGGATATAAAATGGGGTCGTCAATTTTTAGAAGAATTGCAGAAACGAGTATTAAAGTAAGACCTTAGCAATGGTTATATTTGACATTAATAATAAGATATAAAAATAATGATTATGGAATATCTTAGATTTTATATTAGAAAACTTTTGCGAAAAACGGGAATTATCAATAACCAAAGACCACCTTCGATAGAAGAATGGGAAAAAGAAGTTAAAATAGCTGTTAAAAAACCAGTAAAAACCTTAATGCCATATATTAATGACGGTGCGGTATTCATTGATGTTGGAGCCAATGTAGGATCTTTTACTGAAGCCGTTATAGGTGTTCGAAAAAACATTACTGCTCATATATTTGAACCAGTTCCCCAATATTATTCGTGGTTAACTAATAAGTTTTCAAATAACCCGAACATTGTTATTAACGGTGTAGCTTTAAGCGAAAAGGAAGGGCAATTTTCAATCTGGACCGATAATATTAATCTGGGTTGGAACACAATGATATCAGAAAAAATTTCAGATACCATGCAGGAGATCGTAATAAAAACGATTGTTTTTGACGATTATGCACGTCTTCATAATATAACGAGGATTGATGCTATAAAAATTGACGTAGAAGGAGCTGAATTTAAGGTGTTAAAGGGCATGAAAGATACCTTGATGAGATTGGCAAAAAAACCTGTAATAATCTGTGAAATTGGATGGGGAAAAGACTCTCACCCAAATTGGGATGAAGAAGTTGAAATTTTCGAATGGCTTTTTAATAATGGTTATAAAAGATTTGATTATAACAGCATAATAAAGACAACAGATGTTTTATTCATTCCGAATTAAGAATATCCAATAAAACGTTAGATACCAAGTAAATGTTATCGAACTTATATCCTATGCAATGTTTTCTGTCATAATTCCCTTATACAACAAAGAAAAATACATCAGTCAGGCCATTAATTCAGTCCTTGAACAAACCTACACTCATTTTGAAATTGTAGTTGTAGATGATGGATCAACAGACAACAGTGCAGCTATAGTCAGACAATTTTCTGATCCTCGTATTCGTATAATACAAAAAATGAATGAAGGGGTATCGATAGCTCGTAACCGTGGCGTGGCCGAGAGTAAATATGAATATATTGCTTTTATTGATGCCGATGATTTATGGATGCCAACATTTCTGGAAGAAATTGAAAAGTTAATCCGGGAATATCCGGATGCTGCTATTTATGGGACAAATAATTATTATGAATTTGGAACAGGAAAAATAAGCTTCGAAAAATATGAATCTTTATTCAAAGGAAGCCAAACTGGCATTATATCAGATTATTTTAACGTATTTGCGAATTACGGGAAATCACCATTCACTACATCAAATTTTTGTAATTCCAGAAAAGTATTCCAAGAAATTGGAGGCTATACTCCAGGAGTAAAGCTTACTGAGGATAGTGATTTATGGTGTAGAATAGCATTGAATTATCCCATAGCTTATTCTAAACTACCGCTGGCAACATACAAACTCGGGACAACAGGAAGTACACATCTATTGTTTGAACCTGATGATTTCCAGGTAACCAAAACCTTACAAAAGGCTCTCTTAAATCATGAAGTTAAGCAGGAACATATTTCTTCGGTAAAAAAACTGATTGCTTTTCAAAAACTCAGTTTAATTAAACGGGCACTGCTGGTAGGACAAAAGAAATTTGCGTTGAGTCGGTTGATGAATATCCGGTTATTTTTTTATTACCCCACAACTACAATTTTTTGTTGGATAATTGTTTTAATACCACACCGAATTGTCGTTTTTTTGCGCAAAAGATTTTATTCAATTTGAAAATAACATAAACCTGTAATTAAACAGAAATTTAACTACTCCTTTTATGAAGATTGCTGTCGATTGCAGAATGTCTGGGATGAGTGGTATAGGAGTATACCTTGATAATATTCTGGAGACATTGGTCACCGAAAATAAGGACGATCAATTTCTTTTAATTGGCGATAGTCTGAAATTGCAGAAATATAGCAAGTTCTCAAATTGTATTATTGCAAACACTAATGTTCCTATTTTTTCAACCGGAGAAATATTCCGATTTCCTTTAAAGGAGATTAATGCCTGCGATGTTTTTTATACGCCCAATTACAACATCCCTTTTGGTATTAAAATCCCTGTCTTTTCAACTATTCATGATGTTGTTTTTCTTGACATTAAGCATCTAACTCATTTCTTTGGAGTTTTAATTCGTAGATTTATGCTTTGGAGAGCTGTCCGGATTTCAAAAGAGATATTTACTGTGTCGAACTTCTCGAAAGAACGAATCAGCTTCCATTTTAAGAATCGCAAAAATATTATCGTCACTTATAATGGAATTTCAGCAGAGCTAAAGAAGTACAAAGGAACTGAAAAACGAAAGTATAAATTTCCCTACATTTTGTTTATAGGTAATATTAAAAAGCATAAAGGATTAGATCTTCTCCTTGAATCCTATCAGCAAGCTTTAAGTTTGAATCTTAAACAAAAACTAGTAATTGTTGGCAGCTCCGATAGTTTCAGAACATACGATAAAGATTTTAAACAAAAAATTTCGTCATACGACAATCAAATAATTTTTACCGGAAAGATTTCGAATGAAGAGCTTTTCCAGATTATTGAACATGCGACCCTGCTTGTACAGCCATCGCGTTATGAAGGATTTGGGATTCCTCCATTGGAAGCTTTGTATTTAGGATGTCCGGTTTTATTATCAGATATCCCGGTTTTAAAAGAGATATATGGTTCAATGCCAGTAGAATTCTTTGAGTTAAATAATACAACAGATTTGAGAGATAAGCTATTAACTGCAGAAACAAAACGAATTAAAGATATAAACATCAAAGAAAGAATAGATGATTTGTATAATTTCAGGAAATCAGCAGCATTAATTATGCATCACCTTAGATCATCATATTAATCATTTAATATACAGGCAATCATGTCATTCAGAGTCCTTCACATCGGTAAATATTACCCTCCACATTTCGGAGGAATTGAACGGGTAAACTTTGATCTGGTTGAAAGCCTGAACAAGCACGGCATTCGTACCGATGTTTTATGCTTTAATGACTCAGCTGATGATAAATTTGAAGATGGGAACTACCGTATTTACCGTGCGTCAAACCTTTTCACACTGCGATCGACTCCTTTCTCTTTCTCGTTGTTTAAAACGCTAAAACAAATACACCGGAATTACGATATTATCCATCTGCACCTTCCAAACCCTATAGGAGCAATTGCCCTTCAAATGATCAATTTCAAAGGGAAAATTGTGCTACACTGGCATAGCGATATAATCAGGCAAAAGATTCTGAGAAAGTTTTATTCCCCGTTCCAAAAAAGCCTGCTTAACCGCGCCAACCGTATTATTGTAACATCACCTCCTTATTTAGATGGATCAGAAGACCTGAAAGCATTCAAATCGAAATGCATGGTTATTCCAATTGGGATAACTGAACCTGAATTGCCAGACCAAAACTTCCTGAGCGAATTAAAGAATAAGTACTCTGGGAAAAAGATTGTTTTTAGCTTAGGTCGTCTGATTTATTATAAAGGATTTAATTACCTGATAGAGGCTGCTAAAGAGTTATCGGATGACTATTTAATATTAATTGGCGGTACAGGTGAATTACATGAGGAGCTTTCAAGGCAAATTGTTGAAAATAGTTTAAGCAAAAAAGTAAAATTACTGGGAAAGATACCATCATTTCAAATCTCATCCTATTTTGAGTTATGTGATTTGTATTGTTTACCCTCCTGCGAAAGATCGGAAGCCTTCGGGATTGTGCAGATTGAAGCCATGTCGCACGGGAAACCCATTATTTCAACAAGTATTCCTTATTCAGGAGTTTCATGGATCAATGATCACGATTATACCGGAGTAGTTGTTCCTCCCAAAAATCCAAAAGCATTAGCTAAAGCAATTCAAATCACATTATCCAACCCAGAAATTTGTGACCGCTATGGGAACAATGCGAGAAAGAAATTCAAAGCAGAATTTACAGTTGACAAAATGTGTCAAAAGACGACATATCTGTATGAATCGTTATTAACCTAATAATTTCTGTATATATATTTTTCGAAAAGCTTACATTTGCTTAATACAATTCACCCAACTCATGCTAACTCTGCAACTTATTACGGCCTTTCTTATTGGATTAATCCTGGTGTATATTTCCATCCCGGTTATTGTCAGGATATCCAACGAGAAGCATTTATACGATGAGCCCAACGAGCGAAGAATTAATAAAACGGTCGTACCAAACCTTGGAGGAGTTGCCTTGTTTATTGGGGTTTCTATAGCCACCCTTTTAAGTCTGCACCAACTTGAATTTATTGAGTTCAGGTATATTCAGGCCTCGTTGATCATTTTGTTTTTTATTGGAATAAAGGATGATATCCTGATTATTTCCGCTAGAAAAAAGTTTATTGCCCAAGTCATTTGTGCATTGATCCTGATCATTCCAGGCGGAATACGATTTACTTCACTGCATGGTATTTTAGGATTTCAGGAAATTGGTTATGTCTTCAGTGTTTTAATCAGCTTATTGGCTATTGTGGCAATTATTAATGCGACAAACCTGGTTGATGGAATTGATGGACTAGCCGCATCTATTGGTATCTTTTCCTCAATCATTTTTGGTGCTAAATTTCTGGTTACCGGGAATAACGATTATGCCATTCTGTGTTTTTCAATTGTGGGTAGTTTGATCGCCTTTGTCTGGTACAATGTTTACGGAACAACCTATAAAATATTCCTGGGTGATACAGGTTCTTTAATTCTGGGATTGCTTATAGCGGTTCAAGTTATTCAGTATAATGAATTTGCATTGACAACAACACCTCAAGAAACTGCCTTCTCTCCTATTTTTTCGCTTGCTATTTTAGCGACTCCTCTGGCTGATATGATAAGGGTTTTTGCGGTACGCATTTACAAGGGGAAATCGCCATTTGCTCCTGATCTGGGACATATCCATCATCGCCTATTGCGTCTGGGTTTTTCACATTTTACCAGTACCATTATCATCGTACTCACCAATGGATTTATCATTACATTAGCTTTTACATTCAGGTTTCTTAATAAACACTTATTGATGGCTTTACTAATTGCTGTAATCTTTTTAATGTTGCAATTACCTGATTTTTTTTATAAAAGAAAAAACAAAAACGAATAACATAAGGTAAAGCGAAAATACAAAGGGCAGATAGTTAGTTAAAACTATCTGCCCTTTGTCATATCTGTTCGACTGACTATTATTTCTTTCTCAGCAATGGATTGTTAACTGTTTGCTGAACCTGCTGACCACCTCCGCAAAACCGGTTGTAATTGGTTGCTCCATCCTTATTTCCTGCCAGCATAGCTGCTTTATAGAACGTACAGGCTTCATCGGTCTTACCAAGACTCTGCAAATTAACGCCTTTTAAATTCAATAGATTTGGCCTTTTTATACCAAATGAAAACATTTTATCGAGGTCGTTAATACTTGCCTGATACTGTTTCGTAAAGAAATAACTAAACGCCCTGTATTCATAAACCTGAGGTAAGTTAGGTTCTTTGCTGATAAACTCAGTAAACAGCTGAACCGCCTCATCATATTTCTGTGACTGATAACTAGCCAGTGCAAGGTTATATAACTCGGTATATGGAGCAATTAACATCCTTGCCCGAAGGACTTCCCGCTGTTTAATTATTGTGGTATCTGTTGGCAGATAATGATATGCTGAGTCAATATAAGCAGCAGCTTTCTTAAAATCGCCGGTATTGTTCAGGAACTGAGTTTCCAGTGTCCAAGCTTTGCTGTTGGTTTTATTATATTTCAGATATTCCTCAAGAAGTGGCATCGTTTCCTTTACTCTGCCCGTCCGTTCAAGGATAGCGCACATCATCGAAACATTCTCAAACATATTGGGTTTTATCGCATATACTTTTTGATTATACACATAAGCACTATCCAATTTACCCAAATTGAAATAAGACATAGCAATAAAATACTCCGGACGCGTATCCCACGGACTCGACTTATCTTTTTTCAGAATCTCAATAGCTTTGTCGTATTTTTTCTCATTGATTAAATACCGGGCTTTCTGCGCAGCTATTGGCTCACCAACAACATTAATATCCGGAATCCATGGGAAGTCCCGCATAAATCGTTCAGAACTCTGCTTTAGTGTACCGGTATTCATTTCATCTTTAATAATTCGCTGAAGCTTTAATGACTGAAAGTTCAATAAAAGTATGTAGGCAGAAAAAATCAATAAAACAAGCAATTTTAATGACCATACTTTCGAGATCAGACTGCCTTTTTGATCCAAAATCCGGATATAGGAATTCGAAACTTTAGCCGGAACAACAGTTGACGAATCTTCACTTGCTGATGGATCTGAATCCCTGGATTGCATTTGAGTAAGCGCAATTCCAGCTCCGGCAAATAAGGCAAACAAGGCCTGAATCTCAGGACGATCCTGCGGAAAGTTAAAGAATGCATCGAAGAAATAGGCCATTAAGCCAAAGGCCGCAAGGAAAAGATACGAAAGTCTTTCTTCACTCTCTCGCTTCAGAAGCGCCTTCATAAAATAGAATAATATGATTGCAAAAATTGCAGCAAACAGTAATCCTCCGAAAATACCCACTTCTGCAGTCGTTTCAATAAAATCGTTATGTGCTTTGTACTGGTATATGTAATTTGGATTGGTCTTATTTTCTTCCTTTAAGGTAACAACTTTCCAGTTGCCAATGCCACAACCCAATATTGGTTCTTGTTTAATTACATGAAAAGAACGTTTCCAAGCGGCTAAACGTTGATTTGCTGATCCATCCGATGCTGAAATTGTAGATAAACGTTCTTCTATACCTGCATTTAACCCGGTATTGCTTGGGTAAAACACCTTTTGAACAGTAGAAAAGATTAAAACAGCAGCAAATAAAATACCAATATAGCCAATGATCTTACGCATAAGAACCTTTTGCTTTTGCTGCATATAGATTGTCAACATATAAGCAAGATAAGCAGCTGTCAGGAAAAATGTTCCCAAATAAAAGGCTCTGGCACTCATAAACAGTATGGCCAAAAGTCCGGTTGCTCCACCTAAAAAGGCAATTTTCTGTTTCCAGCCGCTGTGAAATGTAAACAACCATAAAGCAAAGGGTATTTTCACAAAGATAGAGGCCGCCAAAATATTTTTGTTGGAATAGATTGTCTTAATCAAAGCAATATCAGCAATTTTTCCATCAATGTATTTATGTATATTGTAATAAACAGAAAAACTATCGAAAATGAGTAAAGCAGTCATTCCCAATGCCAGATGTTCAAGGTATCGTTTGTCCTTTGAAACAACAACAGAAACCAGATATGCCGCTGAAAAAACAGTAAATACTTTACAGAAATGCAGAATCGACTCTAAAACATTAATGGCTTTAAAAAATGAAAGAACAGAAATTACCATCAAAAGCGTGTAAGCTATACCAGCCGCACTTTTGAAAAATCCTAAAGATAAAGATGGGGTCAGCTTAATCTCTCGTTGAGTAAACAAATAGGCAAATACAACCAGATTGAGCAGAGCTATGGATAAAAATTTTGGCCCGTTTGAATCGAACGTATTGAGGTTGGGTGTTAATACAGTAACATAACCATAGGCCAGTAATATTAAACTATAAAAAAAATTAAGTGGCGATTCCTGATTTTTAGCGTGATGCTTACTGCCTTTCACAGAATGTTTTTCCATTACGATTGAGTTTTAGGATTGTCCAAAAATAATTATTAAATCCGAAAAATGCAGTTTGTTTTATAGTTAAATCCTATAAACCAATCCCAAATACAAAAACAACTTCAAGCTCTTTCCAATGACTCCCAATATTCTAAAATTTTATTTCTTCAGGTTTTTGGTCAACAAATTATCCAACATTATTAACTGCTGGACCGCGAGTTTGGCAACCAAATGCGCACCTTCAATCGAAAGATGCGTATCGTCTTTTCGTCCCTCCGGAAATTTAGCATTGGGTTGAGTCCACATGTAAATTTGTTTCGAAGGTTCTTCGCCTATCGCAGTAACGGCACCAGCTGTGAGCAATTGCAAATCAATTAATGGAACATTCATTTGTGAAGCAACCAAACGGGTAGCCACAGGATAATCACCATGCGTATCTTTCAACAGTCCATTTTCAAATTTCCGGCGAACAATAGAGGTAAACAGGATGGGCGTTGCCCCTTTCTCGCGTGCTTCCCGAACAAAGCGTTCCAGATTTTTTTTGTATGAAGTGAATGGATCGGTAAAACGGGTCGAGTCCTGAAACTTTTCATCGTTGTGCCCGAACTGGATGAACACATAATCGCCGGCTTTCAACGAATCAAGAATTGATATCCAACGGCCTTCATTAATAAAGCTTTTGGTGCTACGGCCATTCACTGCCCTGTTTCTAACTTCAACATTTTCAGTTACAAATTCATGAAATACCTGGCACCATCCGGTTTCAGGAGCTACTTCTGCCTTTTTATTTGCCATAGTCGAATCGCCAATTGTCCAAACAGTGAAGTGCTGGCCCGAATTTGGCTGTGCAATTACAGAACCATTCATCAGGATCAAAACCAAAAACATCAATCTGATTCGCTTCATTTCCTTCTATTTTACCAGTTGAACGACATTTTTAGGAACTTCTTTACCCACAACAACCTGCTTTTCTGGATTTGACAGACTGAGACCTTTCAGTAAAGTTTTTCCGGATGAAGCACCACCGACCTGAACTAATGAAGAAACAGCAGAATTGGAATAAAGGCCATCAACAATTACCTCGCTGCAATTCTGGAAACTGGCAACCGGCATCTTTCTAGTAAGAAGTGTCAGATTACTGATTTTTACATTTTTGGCATCGTTGCAAACCATTCCCTGGTCAGCTTCCATCTTAATATTTTCAAGAGTAATATTTTCAAGGTTCATTTCGGGTAAACCTTGCAGCTGAATGCCCAACATGGCGCCCTTGCAATTCACATTGCGGATTAAAATATTCTTAAACTGTGGAGTTTCTTCGGTTACAGGCAGTAATTTCGGCAAATCGGTGCCTCCACCAGCATCCAAATCTTCGGAAGCTGAGCGACCGCTATAATAAAGGTTAAACGAAATGGCCTGAGTTGGAATATTCATCATTTCCACATCCGAAATAAAAATATTCTCGACTATACCACCCCGTCCACGATTACTTTTAAAACGCAAACCAACATCTGTTCCAATAAATGTACAGTTTGAAACATGCAGGTTCTTCACCCCACTCGACATTTCACTTCCAACCGTAACTCCGCCATGCCCGTGAAATACCACACAATTTTTCACTATGAGGTTTTCGTTCGGTTGTTTCCTGTCTCGGCCTTCCTTGTCTTTTCCTGATTTGATGCAGATACCATCGTCGCCCACATCGAAACTGCAATCATGAATCACACTGTTTTTGCACGATTCAATATCTATTCCATCACCATTTTGTGAAAACCATGGATTTCGAACGGTAGTATTTCTCAGGGTAAAATCTTCGCACATAAACGGGTGCAGGCACCATGCCGGTGAATTCTGAAAAACCGGACCATCAATCATTACTTTTTTACACCACATCAGGCTTACCATAACCGGCCGGAGAAAGTCGCGAATTTGTTCGAATTCAGCTTTTGTCTTCAACGAACGGGGAACATTCATTTCAGCCAGCTTTTCACCCTCCCTAAACTGTTGTGATGGATACCAGGTTTTCCCGTTTTCACTGACGACCCCGCCTGAAGCAACCAATTTTCGCCACTGAGCTTCAGTAAGTTTTTCCTTTTTCACTGCACGCCAGGCTTCACCCGATCCATCGAAAATCCCTTCCCCGGTAATGGCTATATTTTCAAGATTTCGTCCGTTTATTGGCGAAGTACACCTTATTGTATTGAAACCTTCAAAGTTAGCATCAACCAATGGATACAAATCTTTGTTGGTACTAAAAACGATAAGCGCACCAGCCTCGGCATGCAACTCTATATTGCTTTTCAGTGTGATCGGACCCGTAAGCCAGGTTCCATGCGGAATAACTACCCGTCCGCCACCTTTTTTTGAAAGAGCATCGATTGCATCAGCAAATGCCTGTGTACAAAGCTCCTGCCCGCCTGATTTAGCACCAAAATCAATAATAGAAACACTGTTTTTGGGTATAACAGGTTCCTGAACTCGTGGCATTGCAAACTCAATGCCTTCATACAAATTTGTATTGCCGGTAGATTGCGACCAGCCAACAACCCAGAACAAGAGAATTGCCGGAACTAAGGTTTTCAATTTCAGTAGGTTCATATTTTTTAGTTTTAATTGTTGCGGGTTATGCTTTTTTAAGCTTCTCACTTCGACCGCTTCGAGCTCAGTGAGCAAAACTTCGGTCTCCGGTCTTCAGTCTTCTTTTTATTTGTACTTTTTCACCCATTCACCCAATATTTTTTCCGGCATATAACCGGCTGCTTCCTCATCGGTTAGCTGGTGTGACCACCCTACCCGTTTTTCTGTTGACGCTCCTGCTCCGGTATTTTTATATTCAGCAAAATAAGTGGTCTTTTCAGCCTCGGGTTTATCCCAGTTATGCCAGCCTTCCGGTTTGATCATGTTGCCCAGATCGCAGCGCAAAAAAGCGGAACGGCCAAATGGACGCCATGGGCGGCCTAGATAAAACGAAGCTTCCGGCGCATTACCGGTAATCTTGCAATCGATAAAAACAAAACCATAAGCCACTCCCTCGTTGGTTGATGGAGCAGTTACAAAACCATGGTCTTTGCATACAATAGTGCATTGGTCGAAAACTGCTGTTGACCAACCGAAAATGAAATCAACAGTTCCTTCGATGTAGCAGTTTTTGTAGCACTGTCGGCTTTTCTCACCGTGAGGGTACAGCGTATCCTGAGATCCAAGAAATCGGCAATTGATGAATACCACCATATCGCCATCAACGCGCACTGCCACTGCCTGTCCAACGGGTCCCGATGAGTTTTCGAAAGTGATATTTTCAGCATGAAAACCATCGCCAAACACAAAAAACGAGGTCGAGCCAGTTGTCCCGACTTCTTCGCCGAACCGATTTTTCTTCTGTGCAAAATCGTCGTAGGTTAAAATGGTTTTATCGCAGTCTTCACCAACGAATGTCACATTGGTTTTACTGGTAGCCAATACAAGTTTTTCCTTGTAAGTACCTTTCCTGATGAATATTTTAGTCTCATTTTTCCGGAAATCGGGAACCGCATTGATCGCTTCCTGAACGGTTCTAAAATCGCCGGAGCCATCGGCAGAAACGACAAAATGATAGTCTGTGGCAAAGGCAGAACACGCCAGGACCAACAAAAAAGCAATAATACAGATCTGCTTTAAATATTTCATTATCATTTTATTCATCCTTTATTTACAAACATTTTTGCCATTCCGTCCGAAACAAGAAAAACTCATTATTCAACATTTTCGCGCGGACGGCTTCCTATACTTCATTCTACCCGGGGTTACACTCCTTCGTCGTTTACCCCGGGCTATTCAGATTAAACCCTTTCAGGGTAAAAGAACAGCTTTATACTTTTTTTCTTCTGACATAGGCTTCGCTACTCAGGAGCCGGCACTTCGGACTTTCTTATTTTTCAATCCTGAACCAGTCGATATCAGCCGAACCAGCATCGTTGATTATACCTTCGCGAAGGGCATAAAAGCCAACTTTAGCGCCAATCCATTTACCTTCCCGAGCTTTGAAAGCATTGCCTAAATTGGTAAACGAATAACCATCGGTGCTGTAACTAAACTGGCATTCCGCACCTTTTTTCACAGTTACCCGGAAATAAACCAGATTTGAATTCAGTTCTGGACCGGGAACAAGATCTTCCGCTGTTCCCTTATCAGCATTCTTACAAGTTGCAGCATAAAGATTTAGCTTTCCATTTTCACGTTTAATCGTTAACCGACCGCAGTCGAGCCCCATCACCACCAGACCAACTTCTTCTTTATCGAAACGGGCATCGAACGTCAGTTTGGTTGTGGCTGTATATTCCTCTGCCGGAAATTTCTGCAAAAGCATATTCGAAATGTCCCAAAGGTTCTTGGCCTCAACCGGACAAGGAATACAATTCAGCCTGAAAAAGCCCAGGTTACCTGAAGAAAATCCCCAGGTAGTTTGGTAATTGGCATGCCATTGCCATTGCAATCCCAATTCATTTCCATCGAATTCATCGCTTTCCGGAGGTGTCATCTTCGGATAGGATTTGCCTACATTCGGTTTCTTATAAGTACGGACAGGTTCGCCACAGCCATCGCCATCGGCATCAACGCCAATCACCGGCCAGTCGTTAACCCATTTCATCGGGTTAAGGTGCAGCACACGGCCGTAAGTTCCCAAATCCTGAAAATTCAGGAACCAGTTTTCGCCTGTTTTGGTATCAATCCATGCCCCCTGATGTGGGCCATTGATATCGGTTTTACCTTGAGCCATTACAATTTTATCTTCGTATGGTCCAAAAATATTCTTTGACCGCATCACCACCTGCCAACCGGTTGGAACACCTCCTGCAGGAGCGAAAACGTAATACCAGCCGTTTCTCTTGTACATTTTTGGACCTTCAATGGTTGGGTGATTTTTATGACCATCAATCAGCATCACGCTATTTCCAATCAACTTAGTTCCATCAACGGCCATCCGGTTAATCAGGATCACACTTTTTACTCCGGCACGACTTCCTGCCAGGGCATAAACCAGGTAAGCTTTCCCATCTTCATCCCAAAAGGGCGACGGGTCAATCAGTCCTTTCCCCGGTTGAATCAAGAGAGGTTCTGACCATGGACCTTTCGGATTCGAGGCTTTCAGCATATAAATTCCGTAATCAGGATCGGGATAATAAATGTAAAATTCGTTATTGTGGAACCGAATGCATGGAGCCCAAACACCACCGCCATGCTGCACTTTGTTGAACACATCTAAAGGTGGCTGTTTAGGCAAAGCATGGCCTATTAATTCCCAATTCACCAAATCTTTCGAATGCAGAATGGGTAACCCGGGCGTACAGTTAAACGAAGATGCGGTGAGGTAATAATCGTCGCCCACACGAATCGCATCGGGGTCGGAGTAATCGGCATACAGCACCGGGTTGGTATAGGTTCCATCGCCATTGTCGGATACCCACGATTTAGACAGGGCATTTGTCTGAGCAATCAATTCCACACTATTTCCGAAGAAAAATACAGAACACAGAAAAACCGATTGTATTAAAAATCGCATATCAATTACTATTTTTTTGTTTCCAAAACTAAAACCCAATCATTACCGTTTGACACCATTCCCGGCGGGTCAAATTCCAAATAACTTGGACCTGAAATAGCATCAGCAGCGCTGGAATTCCCATTTCGGGGATCGTACCATCTGGCTTGCTTAACTTTGTTTTTCCATTTCGATTGATCGATTTTTATCGGCCGTCCGTTCCATGTATAAATCATCAGGCAATTTTCACCTACCAAGGCTGTTTGATGATTATACCGTTCGCCTTGTTCCGCTATTACCGCATTATTTGGAGTCAATTTCTCGAACCTATATTCCTGCATCAGTTTTTTCAAATGGATCATTTGTTGCGCTCCCAATGCATTTATAGCTTCACTCCAGGGTTGACGGGCACCATAGGCTCCCGGCTTTCCATCAGGTTTATAAAATTGCATGACTGCATTATTCCCATAAGTAAATCCACAGGCTCCTGAGAAAACCGACCAATAAGCATAGCGGCGAATATCATCGGCCGTCCATTTGGGTTGCAAAGTATCGTGCAAGCCCTGCGGAATACCTTCATATGACGGCTCTCCATCAAGCGAGGGCTTTACCGGTGTTTTAAGGTAGTCGGTTTCCAAATACCGCCAGTTATCTTCACCATAGCATGTTTCTGTTTTTACCGTGTCCTGATCGTATCTGCGATGACCCGACTGGAACATATTGAAATCGAGCCACGATTCGTTGTGAAACCAGGTTGATGATTGTGTGCGGCCAAACGGATGAAAGGTTATTAAATGCTCCGGATCAAACCGTTTCAGCGTTTCTCCAATGGTTTGCCATACTTTGGTGGAATCGCTTCCTCGAAAATCACCTCCATTCAGCCAAACAATGTTTGGCTTATTGCTGAATCTTCTGGCCAAAAATTCGGCATATTTCGCGGCCTGAGTTGAATTGACCAATCCGGCTTTCACATTTGAACCCCAAACGGGGACCATTGCCAGATAAAGTCCGCGTTCTTCTGCTAGATGAACAACTTCGTCCAGGTAATTCCAATACCCAGATGGATTTGGACGAGCAATATCTTTGGCAATCAGCGCCGAATCGCCTTTATAAGACGTCTGTGAAAGCGAGTGCAAAATCATTATCTGAATTACGTTGAATCCCTTTTGTTTGCGGTCGTCAAAGTATTTCACCGTCTCTTCAGGACTCAGTTTCTCAAATAGCAACCATCCGGTATCAGCTAACCAAAAGAACGGTTGATTCCCGGCCATCAAATAACGACCGTTACCCGAAACTTTCAGCGGGAGCAGCTCGCTTTTCGATTGACTTTGGCAAACAAAACCGACGAGAATACCAAATATTATTAAGATAATCCTGTTCACTTAACCGTTTCTAGTTGATACCATTTGTAATCTGAAGTCAACTCCCAACCCAAGGGAGCAAATATTTTTTCTTTGGTGAAGACTGAGGCTTCTTTTTTCGTTAACTGGTTCGACCAGCCTACTCGTTTTGACAAATTTGCACCAGCGCCCCGGTTATTGTATTCCAGAAAAGTAGCCGTTTTCTCATTCCCGGCATTCGACCAGTTGTCCCAGCCTTCAGGAGTGATAAATGGTCCCATTTCACAATTCAGGAAGGCCACTTTGGCAAAACCGCGCCATGGACGTCCAAGATAAACTTTATCAAGGTCTGGATTCGCTGTAATTTTGCAATTCAGGAATATGAAGCCAAAAGGTTTTCCTTCAGGCGTGCTGGCAGCGGTAAGAAACGAATTGGCTTTGGCATGAACCATACAGTTCTCGAACAAGACAGTAGCTCCGCCAAATATAAAGTCAGTGGTTCCCTCAATGTAACAGTTGTAAAAATACTGACGGCTAAATTTTCCGTCGGCAAAGATGGTGTCCTGATTTCCGAGAAAACGGCAGTTGACGAACACACAATGATCACCTTCAACGTACAGAGCCAAGGCCTGCCCCACCGGACCTGCGGTATTTTCAACCGTAATGTTTTCCATACGGAAATCGCCGGCCTCAACTTTCAGCGTGTAAGTATAAAACGTGCTGTTGCGCCCGCGATTGATTTTGTTGAAATAGTCATCCCAGGTAATAATCGTCTTTTCAGCGCTTTCGCCAATAATGGTTAAATGCGTATTGCCTTCCAGAATGGAAATTTTCTCGCGGTAAATACCATTTTTCACCCGCACTGTAAAAGGCTTATCCGGAAATATGCGGCAGGCATCAATGGCTTTCTGGATGGTTGTGTAATCGCCCGAGCCATCTTGTGCCACCACCAAATCATACTTTTCCAGAGCCTGAATCTGCGAAAAACAAAAAATCGATAAACCGATGAGGAATATTTTGATGTACAAACGCATTTTAAATTCTATTTCTGATTCAACAATTTCTTTAAAGCATCAATTCCGTGAATGGCATGTACCGGAAGTTTTTCGCCATTTTCGCCAAAAACAAGCATAGCCGACATGTTCTCGACAACTGATTTTGACTCATCAATTTCACCTGTCGCAGTTTTCATCTGATCTGCATTCAACCCAAACACTTTTGCCAGAAAGCAGTAAACGGCCTGTCGTTTGGAGGGGCCATAATCGTGTCCTTCCTTGATCAAGTGCACGTTCTCAACCAGGTCCGGTTTTCCACACAGCGAATAAACTTTTTTCAGGTAAGGAAACTCAACTTCAGGAACATTGGCAGTCCAGTCCCCACCATCAGAAACAATCAATTGCGGACGGGGAGCCGCCATTGCGGCAATTTCAACATTATTGGTTCCCCATGCGCCACATGCATGAATTGGCATGCCACTCTCGCAGGGACATCCTCCAAAAAACCATGACGAAACCATTACAACCGGCGCACTTACTGAAATACGCGAGTCTAAAGCAGTCAACAGAAAAGTTTGTGTTCCGCCTCCTGAAGCTCCAGTCATTCCAATTCGTTTAGTATCAACATAAGGCAACGCACTAATAAAATCTAAAATTCGCATGCTGTTCAGTGTTTGCACGGTCGTAGCTAAACCTGTCCGATGATCGTCGAAAGCAAACTGCAGGCTCTCTTCTCCTTTCGCAAACATATCGTAGCTAAAAACCACTGCGCCCATGCGGGCCAAAGTGGCGCCAAGCAACTGTGAGCTCTCGCTGTAATGCTGAATTTCGCCATGTCCCTGCGCCAGCATCACTGCCGGGAAAGGTCCTTTGCCCTTAGCCGGGCGATACAATGTGCCGCTCACAAACACTCCATGAAGTGTTTCCACGGCTACATTTTCAGCAGTATATCCATCAAACTTACGTTTTGCTGAATAAATTGGGGCTGAATTCAATTTGGCCGGAAGAGGCGATAAACCCAAAGTCGAAAGAATACATTCGCGAAGATCGGACCGGCGCTTTTCCCAATCCTGAAGCGTTGGATATAATGAAAGAAGCCGGTTCAGGTGTTTTTGCCCTTCGTCAACCGTCCGGCGGTGATATTGAAAAGCCTCCACCTTATATGTAGCCTCTCCTGTTTTTGAAAAGACCAAATCAAGCGGCGATAAAACAGCCTGCAACGAAGCTTCCACATCGTCCTTCATGCGCCACTGTGCATATTCAACTGTGCGGTCGGCAACTAATTTGTCGTCGGCTGATATCTTTATTTTAAAGCGATTCTCAAGAGTCGTCAGTACATCTTTCAGTGGCTTGCGGTAGTTATCCTGAACGGTTTGCGAGCGAAGGCAAAAGCCTGATAACAGTAGGAAAAGAATGATTAGGTTTTTCATGAGTGATAGTTAGCTAAACAGGTTAATGTTCAAAACTAAACATTCCTTAGGGAAAACACGAGAGATCAATATGATTTGCCTGGTAATCATTGAAAATTTCACTTTACATCTGGCTGAACCAAAACATTTTCTGCAGGAATCCATTGCTTTTGCCAGGCAGCATAGTTATCCAGAACTTCCTGCGGAGCATACGTGTACCATGAATAACCTACCCGACGCTCGCGGCTTACCTCGGCCAGCGAATAAAGAAATTCGCTGTTTCTGTCGCAAAACAGCGGGCGTCCGGTACCCAATTCATAGTACCTTGTCCAAATGGGCAAAGCGGTTGAATCGATAACCACAACCTTATCGGTAGAATATTCTCTCCATTTCGATTGCTCGGTTGGTGCTTCAACTGTTTCAATCCTGGTATTTAATATTTTCGTTTCCTGAAACCATTTTACCGAAGCCTGAATAGAACGGATTATCTCAGGTTCAGGATGATCGATGCTCATCAGAAACTTGACTATTTCAGCACTCTCGCCGTTACAAATACTGGGAGGTTCGAATGCCCGTGCCCAGGCTGGTTGCAGCGTTGTTTCATCGTGTTGCTGGCACCAAACAGTTAGTTTCTCTTTATTGGTAATTTGCATTTTCAGGATGCATTCAATCCCTTTCTGATAAGCCTGTTCGACTTGTTGGCGGGTCCATTCATCCAAAAATGCATAATCAGGATCATTGTCCTTTATTTTTTTTAGCAAACGCATTATCCCGATCAAAGCCCCGTCGTTAAAAGTAATGTGGGTGCTATAATTGCCTTTTTCAAGTGGAAAATACTGGGGCCATCCGCCATTGGAATATTGAGCTAAAAGGATAAAGTTAATTCCGCGAAGGCAAGCATCTCTATACAATTCATTCTTTGTCAGGGCATAAGCTCTTGCCAAATAAACAACATGTGTATAGGTTGTACCGTTATCAAAGGTGGTATGGGTCGTTTCTTTTGTCTGCATCAGCTTTTTAACCTGATCTTTGGTTAAAACAGCCTGCATGTCGTAGTTCTTGGGCCAGCCACCATTGTTTCGCTGGAAAAGCAGTATGTTATTGGCTATTTCCGTAGTCTGTGATTCATTATATCGTGGTTGGTTTTTCACAGGATTGATCACATTTGCTGCATCGCGGATTCCATACCAATGGCGCATACTGTCGCCAAAAGGCTCGGTACTTACCGAGCGAAAAACTGGCTGTCCGGATGCATTGAGAACACCAAACAGGAAAAGTAAAGTGAAGACTTTTCCAAACCAGTGGACCAAAAGGTATTTTAATATTTTAGGCAACAAAAATTCAGGGTTAATAATTTGAAGGGAAACTACAGTTGTAAAAAGCATTTCAAACGATCAAATATCAAGCCCCGATCCCTGTGACCGGGATCGGGGTGATACACTTACGGCATTTCGTGCAGCCGTAAAAACCTTAACCTAAATCAAAAAATATAAATCTAATATATTAATAACCATTATTCTGCCAGAATCCAGTTCCTGATGTTGTGCTCTTATTGGTTACAGCATCCATCTGGGCCTGAGGAATTGGGCGATAGTAATGGAAATCCTTGATACTATTTGCACCCTGTGCATTGTATGCTTTCACCCTTGCAACCAAAGTTTTGGTACGTTTCAGGTCGAACCAGCGCTGTTGCTCGCCGCAAAGTTCAATGGCACGTTCATCAAGAATAGTGTTAATGTCAACCGGCCCGGTAATTGAATTATCTTTTCCGGCAATAGCACGTTTTGCACGCAACTGGTTCAAAGTAGTCAGTGCTGATGTGTTGTCGCCTGTACCCAGTTCGGCTTCGGCTTTAATCAGGTACATTTCGGCTAAACGTAAAACCATAGCGTCGCGGGCCGAGATATCGTTGGTTGGATAAAGCGGATCGTAAACATTATCGAGGAATTTCTTGATTCCGGGATATGAACACCATCCACCAATTTTGTACGAATTGTAGCGGGCATCGCCATAAACATCCGATTTAGCTTTTGCAGCTTCGGTTGGCAGCGCAACTGCAGGATCGCCTGAAGTAAATACAGGGATATCACCATTATTCAGGAACTGAATGCGATAACGACCTTTTGCCCAAGCCTGTTTAGCTTTACCGGCAGCCGAATTACCATCGAGCGGACAATAGTAAATTGCGGTATCCTGAATGCTTGGATAGTTTTTAGAACTTCCTTCCAATCCGGGAGCAACGGTGTAAGCTTCGAGCAAAGTAGCGTTGGTACGCTGGTCGGTTGCACGATATTTATCGAACAGTTTCCACAGGTAAACCGAAGGTAAATAACGGGTAAAACCGCGGCCATATGGAGAATAATACGGAGCTACATATACTTTAGCTTTTGTTTTGATATTGGTAACATACGATGTTGATTCACCCAAAACACGTACAAAAGTTTCGTTTCCATTATTTCCAAGGTCACTGGCTCCGTTGTTCCACATCGAAACAAACATCAGCAACATAGCGCTACCACCACGGCTGTAGCCGGTACGGGTAATTAATGAGTTGTATTGCAGCGCACTACCGCTTGCATTGGTACGGTAACGATATGGAATACAGTTAACGTTTGTAGTAACATCTGATGAATAAGTTATCCCAAAAATTGATTCTTTATTCTTGGCAACACTTTCGTTAGTCATCGACCAGGTATCAGCAAAATTATCGTAGAACGATGCAATACCACTGTTGATAACTGCTTCCGATTCAGCTTTTGCAAGCGCATAAAGGTCTTTTCCTGAATAGTTTGTATTTGTAGTGAGGCTATTTTTTCCTAACCACGAAGCAGCATAAAGCAATGTACGGGCTTTCAAAGCACGGGCAGCCCAATAATTGGCACGGCCATCAGCTTTTGTCATATAATTTGCAGCCTGAAATGCACTGATTGATTTATCCAAATCAGTAAGAATATTACTGTAAACAACTTCTTCCGGAACACGGGTTGCATCAGTTACAACAGAGGTTGGAGGCTCAGTGTTGTAAGGAATAGCTCCCCAGATATTTACCATGTGCAGGTAATAGAATGCACGCAGGAAATAAGCCTCGCCCATGTACTGGCTGCGCAGTGTTTCGTTAATAACTTTGTTTTCAGGAACGTATTTCAGTGCTGTGTTACAAACGTCAACAGCGCAGTAGAACAATTCCCAGTAGTGATCGAGACTGGCATTATCGCTCGAATTATCATCGAGACTTACAGCAGTAAGGTTATACGAGTTCAGCGATTTTTGCTTGTTATCGTATCCATAGTAGAACAAGTCGGTTCCGGTTTCCGATAATCCCAAACCGGCTTCTTTTCCATACCATCCCCGGGCAAAACTGTAGGCAGAAGTTACCAATCCCTGAATACCTGTGGAGGTTGAATAAGTAAGGTCGGCAGTTGCACCCACCTTATTATCTTCATCCAGATAATCAGAGCAGGAAGGCGTGCCCAGCATAAGCGCTACGGCTGCTAATATGATATATAATTTATTTTTCATCGTTATTTCGTATTAGTATTATTAGAATTCAACATTTACACCCACCACAAATTGTTTCGACAATGGGAATGATATAGCACCACCACGTTCCGGATCGTAATTATCAATCTTGCTGAATGTGAAATAGTTTTTCAGCGAGCCATATACTTTTACGTTACTCAAGCCGATGTGACCGATTGTTTTCTTTGGCAGGCTGTATCCCAGCGTAATATCTTTTATCTTCAGATAGTCTGCTTTTTCGTACAATAATGATGAGCCGTAGCTTCCGAATGTAGTGCTGGCTGCTCCCGGACTTGGGAATTTAGCCGATACATTGGTTGGTGTCCAATAGTCAAGGTTACCCCAGTTAGCCGATTCGTAATTCAACTGAGAATTCATGTCGTAAGCGATGTAACCACCCAAACGGGCATAAACCAATACCGACAATGAGAAGTTTTTGTACGACATTGAATTGTTCATACCGAAGATGTGCTTTGGCGAACGGTTGTAAACGATTTTATCTTCATCAGTCAGTTTGCCATCGTCGTTGCGGTCAACAATCTTAATGGTACCAGGTGCTCCATAGGCCGAAACGTAACCAATGGTTTGTCCGGCATGTCGGGCTTCCCAATCAGCTTTATAAGTTGCATACTCGCCTACATTCCAGTTTCCGTTGGATTCAAAATCATAATAAATCGAAACGGCTTCACCAACAATCTGACCGGTTGTTCCGCTGATATTGGTTGTTACACCGTCTGACAGTTTTGTGATTTCATCTTTAAATGTGGTGTAAGTCCAGTTGATGTCCCACGAGAAGTTTTTGCTTTTCTTTACCAAAGTATTCAAAGAAACTTCAAGCCCCTGACCTTTGGTTTCGCCGATATTGGCCAGTACGCTTGGATAAACTGATGATGGCGGAGCGCTTTTGCGATAAAGCAAATCAGAAGTATTGCTGATAAAGTAGTCAACTGTTCCTGAAATACGGTTATCGAAAATACCAAAATCTAGACCGAAGTTATACGAGGCTGTTTTTTCCCAGGTCAGATCGGCATTTCCCATGGTGCTCGGAATGTTTCCGGCAATATCAGTTGTTCCGATGTAATAGTAAACCGGAGTTGTGCTCAATGTGGTTAAAGTGCTGTACGGACTTACTGCAGCGTTTCCTGAAATACCCCACGATCCGCGTACCTTCAGATTATCAAGCCAGCTGATTCCTTTCAGGAATGATTCTTCGCTTGCTCTCCATGCAATAGCACTTGATGGGAAGTAACCCCATTGGTGTCCTTTGGCCAAAGTTGAAGAACCGTCGGCACGTAACGATGCGGTTAACAGGTATTTTTCGTTGAATTTGTAGTTTACACGACCGAAATATGACAGCATAGTTGATTTAATAAACTGGCTGGTGTTCTTTGCAGTAGGGATTTTCGACAAATCGTAGAACAAACTGGTGTAATAATGTTCGCGACCAACATCACCTGTAGTCAGCGCTTCTTCGTAAACACTTTGTTTCATACTGTGACCGAGCAAACCGGTTACTTCGTGTTTCGATCCGCCAAAATTGGTGTTGTAGTTTAATGTATTTTCCCAGGTTAAACCGGTTTTGTTTTCATATTCGAGCGAAATGCTGCTGGTTCCAGGCGACTGGTAACGGGCAACACTCTGGTAATCCTGGTAAATACCTGTACGGATGTTATTACGGTCAACAGCAAAAATCGATTTAGCAGTCATACCCTTGATCGGAGTTATTTCAACATAGGCATTTCCGAAGAAACGAGTCGATTCCGTATTGTTTTTGTAGGCACCTTCAGTTTCGTCGAGCAGTGGGTTACAATGTGCGGCATACCGTGGGTTTGGAGTGGCAATCAACACACCATCCTGAGTGTATGGATGTGTAATGGTTGTCATCTTCATGGCCTGACCAAAAACGCTTGAATTACGTTTATCGTTTTCTTTGTAGGTGAAGAGTAAGCTGGTTCCGGCTTTAAACATATTGCTGATTTTGTGATCGACATTGGCTCTTACATTGTAACGATCCATTTTGTCGTCTTGCATCAAACCTTCTTCGAACATTGAACCCAGCGACAGGTTGAAAGTTGTTTTATCATTACCGCCTGACAGCGAAAGTTCGTAGTTCTTTGTCAATCCATTCTGCAAAATCAGATCGAGCCAGTCGGTGTACGATTTGTCCTGATAAATACCAATTTCAGTAAAATCTTCCAGTTTTTCAGTTAAAACCTGTTCAGGAGTCAAATTGCTGCTTCCCCAGTTTCCCGACTTGGCATCAGCCTGATAGTTGGATTTATCGATCAAACGCCGAACTTCCTTGTCGCCATACATCACTTCAGGCACATTGGTTGGCGAATTTGACGACAGGTAAGCATTCATGTTAACTTTGGTTGTACCGGCTTTTCCGCGTTTGGTAGTGATAATGATAACACCATTGGCACCGCGGGTACCGTAAATTGCTGTAGAAGAAGCGTCTTTCAAAACTTCCATCGATTCAATGTCCGATGGGTTTACGTCGAGAACCGATCCGTATTCAATTCCGTCAACCAGAATCAGCGGGCTGTTCGAAGCAGAAATAGAACGGTTACCACGCAAATTAATGTTGATACCGGCGCCTGCCTGTCCGTTCGACTGTTGAATGTCGAGACCTGGAACCCGGGCCTGCATAGCCTGCATCGCATTACTACTGGTAGTTTTGGTAATTTCATCAGATTTTACTGAAGATACCGAACCGGTAAGGTCACGTTTTTTTACAACGCCGTAACCTACAGCAACCACTTCTTCAATTTGAAGGGTACTGCTGGTAAGCTGAACGTTAATTACTTTTTCTCCATTGATTTTGATTTCTTTGGTATCGAAACCAATGAACGAAAATTGCAGAACATCTTTTTGAATGTCTTTCGGTGTGATGGAATAAGCCCCATCCACATCAGTTATTACCCCATTTGTAGTTCCCTTAACTACAACGTTAACACCCGGCAGTGGCGAATTTGTTTCATCAACCACCACACCTGTAACTTTCTGGGCATACAATTGTGCTCCCGTGAAAATCACAAACAGTGCTAACAGGCAAACTTTACTAAGAAAACCTTGCATCATTTTCATCATGAATAATTGTTAAGTTTGAGTATTGCGTTAATTAATTTATGCTGTATTCGAGCGAAGCCATAATGAACGGCCCCACCCCTTTCGGATCGTTATCGCGTACAGGTTCTTTAATGTAATAAGCATAGCTGCCATCGCGGTAAGGGTTTCCACCCAAACCGGCCACCGAGCAGCATTTGGTCAGACTGATGGTTCCGTCGCTATTGGTTTTTATGAGATTTTCGAGTAATCCTGAATACGCTTTTGCTGCCACTTCCTTGTAATCATTACCGATATATCCCATGCGTGTGGCTTTCAGTAAAGCATAGGTAAACATCGACGAAGCAGTGGCTTCGAGGTAATTTCCTTCTTTTCCGCCCTGATCAAGAACCTGGTACCACAGTCCTGTCTTGGGATCCTGATACTTTTTAATTCCGGCAGCAACCTGATTCAATATTCCGAGAATAGTTGCCCGTCCGGCATGATCCTGTGGGAGATAATCCAATACATCAACCAATGCCATAGCATACCAGCCTTCGGCACGGCCCCAGTAGTTTGGAGAACAACCGGTTTTTGGATCGGCCCATTTTTGCTCGCGGCTTTCGTCCCAGCCATGGTAATTGAGTCCTGTTTTCGGGTTATAGGTATATTTATGAACAAGCACGAACTGCTTTACTACGTCATCAAATAGTACGGGTTCTTTGAAATAGGCTGCATATTGAGCGTAAAACGGAGCACCCATATAGAGACCGTCGAGCCACATCTGATGCGGATAACGCTTCTTATGCCAGAAACCGCCCTCCGAAGTTCGCGGGTGTGTTTTAAGCTGATCGCGCAGGTGCTGAATAGCTTTCAGGTAGCGTTCGTCTTTGGTCTTTTCGTACAGGTCGAAGAGAAATTTTCCGGAGTTTACAGCATCTATATTATAATCCTGAAGATCGTATTGACTAATAGTGCCGTCCTCTTTAATGAATTTATCGGCATAGGTTTTGGCGTAATTATAAAAAGCTTCGTTGCCATTCACTTTCCATACTTTTATCATGGCATGTGCAACCAGTCCCTGTGTATAATTCCATACGGGAGTGGTATTATAATCGACGGTCCAGGGCTCAGGAAAGTGTTTCATTTCCGATTCTGCCATTTTTTCTGCCATTTCGAGCCCTTTCTGTTGAGGTATTTTTTTCTGGGCAAAACACGACTGAAATACCATCAGTAACACCAAGGGAACGATCCAATTTTTTTCCATATGAACAGGTTAAGGTTGTTAGTTATTATCGAGTACAATCGATTGCTCAAATGCTCGTAACAATTAAAAAAGTAATAAAAGCCGCCAGGATAATTGCAGTGATGACAATGATCCATGAAAACCTTTTATGCTTTTTAATTAGTTCTTCCATTAGCGTTGAGTTAGTCGTTGTGTAAAGTTACAACAAGCGCATCTGGCGGGGCCTTTAATACATATCAGGGAAGGAGGACAGGCGTACCAACAGCGGGATTAATTTCCCAAAAAGCGGGTGTAATTTCACATTCAGCAATGCAGCACAGAAACTAAAATACTGATTTAATGAAATTTAAACGAAAAGCGTGTCGTTCGTTTCAGGTGATGGCAAAGCACCTTGCCTAAGTAAATAATGACTGGGTAAAGATATGACAGGGTTTATGGTTTTTAGGTTACTTTTCAACCGACTGAAACGATGATGACAGTTCGTCTCTCCATAGTTAGTTGAACTCTACTAATGAAATCTTTGGCCAAAATATAAAGTTCCCGAAGTAGTAACTCCGGGAACTTTAAATATATCCAATCTGATTTTTCGTCAGTTTTTAATCTTCCAGATAGCCGAATTTGCCCTTGTTGAAATCGTCGAAAGCCTGAATCAGCTCCTGACGGGTGTTCATTACAAAAGGACCGTGGGCCGCAATTGGCTCATTAATTGGTTCTCCGCTCATAATCAGGACTACCGAATTCTCATCAGCAGTTACCGTAAAGGTTTCTCCTTCATTTTTGAAAAGTACAAAGTTATCAAGCGGGACGGTTTCAGTACTGTTTACCGTAATACTGCCTTCAATTACAAGCAAAGCGGTGTTGTAGCGTGCCGGAAATGAAAATGATGCTGTACCGCCTGCGTTCAGCTTTGCATTCATTAAATGGACGGGTGTAAATGTGCTTGCCGGACCTTTTACCTCGTCGTAATTACCGGCAATAACTTCTATAAAACCAGCATTACCCGGTAGTGTGGCTTTACCCATCGACGCATTGGTAATGGCCTGGTATTTAGGTTGGCTCATCTTATCCTTCGCAGGCAAATTTACCCAAAGCTGAACCATCTGGAATTCACCTCCCTGTTTGCTCCATTCCTTTTCGTGATATTCTTTATGGAGTACGCCCGAAGCCGCGGTCATCCACTGTACATCGCCCTGACCAATTATTCCGCCCCCGCCACTGCTGTCGTGGTGTTGCACTTTGCCCTTATAGGCAATGGTCACTGTTTCAAATCCACGGTGCGGGTGCACTCCAACGCCTTTTGGGCTGTCGGAAGCCGGGAAAGTATATTTCGAATTGTAATCCAATAAAATAAACGGAGTCATTCGTTCCATTTCCAAATGATAGGCACTTGGTATGAAATTTTGCACCCTGAAGCCATCTCCCACCCAATGTGTGTCGCGCGGAGCTGCTATCAATTCTACATTTTTCTGTGTCATAACTGTTTCCTTTCTTGTTTGTTTGACAATGCAAGATTACCACACTTTGCCGACCGAAGCATTGATGTATGTTAAGAAATCAGCGATTGAAGTTTTTCCGGGCCAGATCTTTACGCACCCGGCTTAAACTTTCGGGCGTGATGCCCAGGTACGATGCAATCATCCACTGCGGAACACGAAGCAACATATCCGGATAAATTTTTATAAACGCGAGATAGCGTTCTTCGGCCGAGTCGCTTAACAACTGCTGCACCCGGTTTTGCAACAACTTGATGTGATTGATCAGAAGCCTGGTGTTGAACTCTGCAAACTCGGGATTACTTTGTGCCAACCGGCTGATGAAATTGTCGTCGAGCCGGATAATAACGCTGTTTTCCAGGGCTTCAATGAAGATTCCGGAAGGTTCTCCGAGGCAAATACTTTCCCGGTCGGTAACCAGCCAGCCTTCGGGTGCAAAATAAAGGATATGTTCCTTTCCACGCTCGTCAACTGAATAATACCGCAACAGTCCCTTTTCCACGTAAAACGAATGCTGACAGCGTTCGCCCGGCTGCAACAGGAAATCGCCCTTCGCCAACTCGTGTCGTTGCAGGTTGCGGATATGACTGTTGAGAACATCCACATCTACAGAAACATTTGAAGTCAGAAAACTTGTTAAGCTAAAGTCGTTCATTTTGTTATAACAACGTATCTAATTGAATTATCGTCCTGCGCAACCTTTTCATCGTCCTGCGCGAGGGGGAAGTCGTCCTGCTGCGCAGGGCGGGCAAAAATCTTCGCAGGACAACAAAAACCTCCGCAGGATGGGATATTTTTACTCGCCGTGTTTCTCCACGTACTCGCTGGCATTCATACCAAACTCCTGACGGAAACATTTACGGAAATGCGATAAGTCGCGGAAACCTACGGCATAAGCCACTTCCGAGATGTTCAGTTTCTTCTGCACCAGCAACTGAGCCGCGCGTTTCAGGCGGATGCTGCGTACAAATTCCTTCACGGTCATTTCCGTAAGGGCGTTGAGCTTGCGGTACAGCTGCATGCGGCTGACACCTATTTCGGAAGCAAATTTCTCGATATCGAGGTCCGGATCGTCGATGTTATCCTCAACCACAGCAATGGCTTTTTGCAGGAATCGTTCGTCGGGCGAACTCAAAATCACATTCCGCGGCTGAAGCAATATTTCGCCGGTATATTTCTGTTTGAGCGACTGACGCACCGAGAGTATGTTTTCAACTTTGGTCTGAAGAAGGACCAAATCGAACGGTTTGGTAATATAATCGTCGGCGCCGTAGCTGAGACCTTCAATTTCGTGTTCGCGCGAGCCCAGCGCCGTGAGCAGCAAAACGGCAATGTGCGAAGTACGCTCGTCTTTCCTGATTTTGCGGCAGAATTCGAAGCCATCCATGTCGGGCATCATCACATCGCTGATGATAATGTCGGGAATGGTCTTCAAGGCAATGTCCCACCCTTCTACCCCATTGGCGGCCTCCAGCACCTGGAAACTTCCGGCGAAATGCGATTTGATAAAATAGCGCACATCGGCATTGTCGTCAACCAGCAACATGATTTTCTGTCCGGCGGCCTGCTGATCGCCAAAATGTTCTTCCAGAGCAGTAACAGCCTGCTCCTGAACTTTTCCTGCTTCCGGCGAAACCTGTTCTTCGGTCGGCACCAGTTCCACCTCATCGTATGGCAGCTGAACGGTAAATTTCGATCCTTTCCCGGGCTTGCTGGTCACAAACAAATTTCCGTTGTGCAGCTTCACCAGTTCTTTGGACAATGCAAGACCAATTCCGGTGCCCGACTGAGCAGCATTGTTATCGCCAACCTGGAAAAACCGTGTAAATATTTTCTCGATATTCGACTCTGAAATGCCGATGCCGGTATCTTTCACTGTAATTTCAACCAGCCGAGTATCATCCGAATTCTCCGCCGGATCGAACACCAGTGACAGGTTAACTGCAATCTTTCCGCCCTTAGCCGTAAACTTAAAAGCATTCGACAACAGGTTATTCATGATCTTGGCCACCTTGTCCGAATCGAAATTGGTAATCAGGCTTTTTTTGAGCGAATTGAATTTCAGTTCAATTTCTTTTTCCTCTGCCATTTTACCAAACGAAGCAACAATCTCGGACACATAGGCCACCAAATCGCCGCGCGATAAAACCAGTTTCAGGTTGCCCGATTCAAGCTTACGGAAATCGAGTAGCTGATTAATTAGCTGGTGAAGCTGCGTGGCATTGCGGTGCATCACTTCCACGTGTCCTTTTATTTCAGAAGGCGGAAGCAGGTTGTTCTTCATCTTTTCAAGCGGCCCCAGAATCAGGGTGAGCGGCGTGCGTATTTCGTGCGAAATGTTGGTGTAAAACCGCAGCTTCATCATGTCGAGTTCATGAAGCTTATTGGCCTTCAGCTTCTCCAGAACCAGCTCATTTTTGAGCTTTTCCTTGTTCACGAGGAAAGTGATGAGCATGTAAACCAATCCGGCAATGGCGGCCAGCAATAAAAGCCTGAACCACCAGGTTTGCCAGTACGGCGGAAGCACAACAACCGTAAGCGCAGGACCCTGATTGCTTTCCTGCCGATCGATTGAAACTGTTTTTACCCTGAAGGTGTACTCGCCCGGATCAAGGTTGGTGTAGGTGGCCGAGCGGTTAACCGATGGCTCAGTCCAATCCTTGTCGAAGTTCTCCAGAAAATACGAATACTGGATGCCTACATTATTGGCATAATCGAATGAAGCAAAGTCGAGCGTAATGGAATTCTGATCGTACCGCAGTTTTATCCGCCCGGTTTCCGAAATGCATTTGGTGAGCACATCTCTTTTGCTGTTGCCAATTTTTACCGACTTATTGAAGATTTTCAGATCGGTAAGCACAATGGGGGCAAAGTAATCGCCTGCTTTAATCTTTGCCGGATCGAACACATTAAAGCCGGAAATTCCGCCAAACAGCAATTCTCCGTTTTGAGCTTTCAGGGCAGCACCATAAGTAAACTGGTTGTTCTGAAAGCCGTTTTTCAGCGAGAAATTATGGAAACGCTCTTTTTCAGGATCGAACTTCGAAAGTCCGTTTGTGGTGCTGATCCATAAAAAATGGTCATCGTCTTCCAGTATGGCCAGCGTCTGGTTGTTGGCCAGTCCGTTCTTCTCGGTATAATATTTCACGACGCCCTTTTCTTTGGAATAAAGCGCCAGTCCCTGGTTATTGGTTGCCAGCCAGAAGCGCTTCTTCGAATCCTGAAGCATTCCCCTCGTCGATTCATTGATCTGGACAACCGACTGATCGTTCGGATTGAAAATGGTCAGGAAATCAGAGCCAATCCACAGGCAATGCCGATCGTCTTCGGCTAACCAGTTTACCTGTCCTTCGCTCAGGTTGGTGAAATGTTTAAATGTGCCGGTTGACTGGTTAAACAGGTCGACTCCCGAGGTGGTTCCGATCCAGATATCGTTTTTACTATCTTTCAGGAGCGACCACACCCGGTTGTCCGATAAACTGCCCGGATCGGCCGGATTATTGGTATAATGCCTGAACGTTTGGGTACGCAGGTTAAGCACATCCAGCCCTCCCAGAAAAGTACCGATCCAAAGATTGCCTTTGCCATCATCGAGCAACGCCTTGATACAATTGCTCGAAAGCGAATTCGGGTTACCCTTCTGCGGCATAAGGTACCTGAAACGACCGGTATTCCGGTCGAGAATGTTGATGCCTCCGCTTTCGGTTCCTACCCAAATGTCGCCCGACGGATCAACCCGGAAAGCGTATATTTCGCTGCTGTTCAAGTAGCGGTTGTCGCCCGGCATCGACTTAAAACCATGAATATTTTGCCGTTCTTCAATCAGGAAGTTTATCCCGTTGCGTGTTCCAATCCATACATCGCCCTTCAAATCATGAACAATGCATTGAATCGAGTTATTCACCAAACTTTTGGGCTCACGCTCCTCGTGATAATAGAATGCGGTAGCCCCTTTCAGCTTTTCGTAAACATATAACCCACCCCGTGTGCCAATCCAGTATTTCCCGTTTTTATCCTTCGAAATCGAGCGCACCGTATTGCTTCGCTCATTGTCAGGATCAATGGCAATGTGCCGGGCTTCAAGCGTCGACTGGTTCACCACAAAAGCTCCATTCGAATAAGTTCCAATCCAGGCGGAGCCATCGTCGTCGATCAGGATTTCCCAAATCTCTTCGTTGGCCGACGATCCCAGCGGAAACCTGATCTTTTCAGCCCTGTTCGTTTTAAAATCGTAAACGTACAGCCCGTGATTGGTTCCGATCCAGATTCTTCCTGAAGGATCGGTGCGCAATACCCTGAAGTAATCGGAAAAGGAAGGTAGGTTGGACGGACGGATTTCGGCATATACTTTTTCGTCTTTAATCACATACAAATTGGTTTCGGTACCCACCAGCAAGTTGCCCGATTTGTCTTCCTGAATGGAAGTTACCGAAACATTCTTCAAAAGCGCATTGGGCCCCGAGCCGAACACATGGCTGAAGCTCTCTTTTTCACGGTTAAATTTATTTAGACCGCCATTCTCGGTGCCCATCCACAACTGCCCCTTGCTGTCCTGAAAGATGGCCCGCACCAGGTTTCCCCTCAGGCTGGTCGAATCGTCGGGATCGTTCTTGAAAACAGTGAATTTATACCCATCGAAACGGCAAACACCCTGCGAAGTTCCAAACCACATCCACCCTTTTTTGTCCTGGAGAATACTGTGAATCTGGTTGTTCGACAGGCCATGTTCCTGAGAATAAAAGTCGAAATTCAGGTTATTGACTGCTTCAATTCCGGAGGATGGAAAAGCCTTGAAAACAAGCAAAAAGCTCAGTAGCACGAAAAAAGCCTTTTTACCGCGCCATTCGGCAACCGATAAAAAAGCTTTTCCGTAATTTTTGTTTGCCAATATCATAACATCTGTTTTCTGTCGGGAACTAAATTACGATGTTTTGCCAGATTCGGCAACACAATGGCATCGAAATCATTGTTTTCCCTCAACAGATGTTCCGTAAATTCCCATATTCAGCACATCAAAATTGCGTTCGTAACCGGTAATAAACAAGCTGCGGTTGGTAAACCCGCCCATAGGAGTATTGCGGCCGAAGCTAAAATTCATCTGAGTCAGCTCCATCGGATAATTGGGCAGGCAGTTGCGAAAATCTTTCCCGAAGCTATAAAGAGCGCTCATAAAATAATAGGCCACATCGAAACCCTGAAAGCTGAACTGCGAGGGCTCGGCAGCAAATTTATCGCGGTACTGACCAACAAACCTGCGTACCAGGGACCGGTTATAATCGACAAAGTAGGGCGACAGATAACGCAAGCGAATCTGATGATAGTTTTCGGTCTGAATACTTTTCAGTTTTGAGAGCGTTTGTGTTCCCAACAGTACAATATTGTAATGCTCGGCCAGGGAAGTCAGGTTGGTTACAGCCATACTCACCTGGGCTTCATTATCTGTTGGGATCAGAAATACATTCTCGCCGGTTTCCGACATCAGGGGCACAAGCGAATTGATTCCCTGCTGCAGATTATACTCGTGAAAGCGCGCTTCTCTTGGGTTTGCAGCCAGTTTTTCCTTGCAGAGCCGGACCAGCTGGGCATCGGCCGAATTAGAGCTTCCGCCTTGCTGCAGGATGATAAAGTTTTTATCGCTCATTTCGCGGGCAACGTACGATGCCGTTTGCTCAACCTGGTACTCGCGCGTTGGATTTACCTTGAAATACCACGAATTATTTTGCTCGAAGCTGCCGTTGGATGCCAGCGGAGAAATCATTGGAATGCGGTTTTTGGCCGCAAAAGCAGCCACTGTTTCCTGCAATTCAGGATATACCGGACCAATAATCAGGTTCAAATCGCGAAACTCTTCCATTTGCACCAGGGCATTAATCATTTTCTGGTTGCTGACATCAAACACATACAATTCAATGTTCATCCCTTTGCGTTGTAAACTGTCCAGCGCAAGCAAAGTTCCTTCATAAAATTCAAGAAATCCGACAGCCCGCTGATCGATATTGACTCCGGCCAGAACAACTGTGGTATCGCCCGGATTGGGGACAGCCTGCTTTGTAATGCTGATTTTACTCATCAGCATCGCCTTGTTTAAGCTTGTCGGCTCCGGATTTTCGTTTCCTGCCAGATACAATGGCAACAAAAGGGCAGCTTTATATTTTTGATTTTTGGCAACTTTCTCAGGCAAACAATCTGTTTGCTGTTCCACTGGCTGATCGGCAGATTCTGTCGGTCTGGCAATACCTGCGGTCTGGGTTTTACTTTCCGGAGTAACCTGTGATTTTCGCTGCGGAATCAGGATGGTTTCACCGGTTTCCAGACTGCGCGACAACAATGAAGGATTGGCCTTTTTCAGATCGCTTACGTCCACGCCAAAACGATTGGCCAGCGAGAAGAGTGTTTCGCCCCGTTCAACTTTGTATTTGGTCATCGAACCCTCGTTCGGCGCAACAACCGGCTCGGCTGCAGCTATGGTCTGTTTTACCGGAATTTTCAGTTTCATCCCGGCTTTCAATCCATTCTGAAGTGCAGGGTTGTATTTGAGCATTTCCTCGTGTGTAACTCCATAGCGCTGCTCGAGGCTGTACAAAGTTTCGCCTGAAACAACAGGGTGCACATTGTATTCCGAAACATCCATCGGTTTGGCCTGATTGTCGGTCGTCTCACCGCCTTTTTGTCCTTCAGGAGTACTGCTTACCGGTATTTTCAACACCTGCCCGGGCGTAACACCATTGGTAATTTCAGGATTGTTGCGGATTAACTCGTTGGGTGTAATGCCATATTGTTTGGCTATGGAAAACAGGGTTTGTTTACCTGCAACCTTGTGGTAATAGTATTCTTCTTCGGTGGCGGGTTGTTCCTGACTGGTTGCCGTTTCCGCCTTTTTAGTTTCGGGAGCAGCCGCTCCAACCGGAACTTTAACCGTCGTTCCGGCTTTCAGAATTGCCGATAAACCCGGGTTGGCCGACATAATATCTTTCTGGCTGACCTTATATTTCTGGCAAAGAGTGAAAACAGTTTCGCCTTTGGTAACAGTGTGCAAAACGTATTTTACTCCTGAAATTTCAACTTGCTTCTGCGAAAAACAAGAATTGGAAATTGAAATGCTTAAAGCAAAAACGAAAATTAAAGCGAATAACTTCATGATTCGGTTGAATAGGAAACAGGCATCAAAAGTAAAATAAATGCCAGTACTTCACAAATAAGAAAGTACTGGCATAAGTATTTAAATGAATGTAGATCCTTTAACCCGGTAATTAAGGCTTAAAAGGTTTTTTCGCCAAAATATTTCATAAACTGGGTGCGTTCCCAGGCCTGTGCCGAAGAGGCAGACTGACTCAGCGAACCTCTGAAATCGGCAATAGATTTGTAACCTTTCTGATCCATCCAGTCGGAAATCCCCTGATTCATCCGGGTAATAGCCGACGGACCTTCGTGATAAATAACCGAAGCCACCTGAACAGATGAGGCTCCGCTCAATAAAAATTTGATAGCCGTTTCAGCCGAATGAATTCCGGAGGTTGCTGATAAATCGATCTGAATCTGACCTGACAAAATACCTGTCCATTTCAATGGCAAAAGATAATCGTGCTCAGTACTTAAAACGTCGGCAACGATAACTGATTCCGACTGAATATCGATATCAGGATTATAAAAACGGTTGAAGATGGTAACTCCGGCAATTCCGGTTTCCGACATTTTTTTAACCATTCCGGCCAGGTTCGAGAAATAATGACTGATTTTAACAGTCACCGGTATTTTCACTACCTGAAGTACTTTCTGAATCGCTTCTAAATAAAAGCTTTCGCCTGTTTCGCTTGTTTTTGTAACGTCTGAAGGTGTTACAAACATATTCAGTTCCAATGCATCGGCGCCGGCTTCTTCAATTTTGCGGGCAAACAAAGTCCACTCGCTCGAGCTCACACAATTGATGCTGGCCACAATCGGAACCGTGGTTCTGGCTTTTACATCCGAAATTAAATGAAGGTATTTCCGGAGTGTATCTTCCTTGATCACATAGTCGAAATAATCGAGGTATTCCGGATCGGAGTTCAGTCCGGTGCGAAGGCTGAGTTCTTCCTGTAATTCAGAAAAAATCTCTTCTTCGAATATGGATTTTAAAACAATGGCACCCGCACCTGCTTCGGCCAGTTTTACAACTTGTTCTGCATGACCGGTCATGCTGCTGCTGGCTGCAATTACCGGGCTTTTTAAATCGAGTCCGAAGAATCGGGTTGATATATTTGCCATAGTGATAGTGTTTAATTTAAATATAACAAATTAATTAGCCAGATTGTGCTTTTTCTGAAGGTATTCGTGCATGTTTGCGGCAGCTTTGCGGCCATCGCCCATTGCCAGAATTACCGTTGCACCACCACGTACAATGTCGCCACCGGCAAACATTTCAGGAATAGAACTTTGCATAGTTTCTTCGGTCACTTCGATTGTTCCCCATTTGCTTACTTTCAGGTCTTTTACTTCTGAAGGGATCAGCGGGTTTGGCGATACCCCAACTGCAACCACAACCAGGTCAACCGGAATATCGTAATCAGAGCCTTCCAGTACGATCGGACGACGGCGGCCTGATGCATCAGGTTCTCCTAGTCCCATCCGCTGCAAACGCATACGGTTCACTTTACCTTTTTCGTCGGCGAAATATTCAATCGGATTGGCCAGATTGATAAATTCGATACCTTCTTCTTCGGCGTGATGCACTTCCTCAACACGGGCAGGCATCTCAGCACGCGAACGACGGTAAATAATCATGGCCCGCTCGGCACCCAAACGTTTGGCTGTGCGCACCGAGTCCATTGCAGTGTTACCACCACCAATAACGGCAACGTTTTTCCCTTTGATTACAGGAGTATCAAACTCATCGTTGGCAGCGTTCATCAGGTTTACACGGGTCAGGTATTCGTTCGATGACATGATGCCGTTGTAGTTTTCGCCCGGAATGCCCATGAAACGTGGAAGTCCGGCACCACTGGCCACGAAGAAAGCTTCAAAACCTTCTGCTTTCAGGTCATCAAAGCTGGCTGTTTTTCCAACAATAAAGTTGTTGATGAACTTCACACCCATTTTTTTAAGGTTGTCAAGCTCAACGTCAACAATTTTATTCGGAAGACGGAATTCGGGAATACCATATTTCAGTACGCCACCAATTTCGTGCAGAGCTTCGAAAACGGTAACATCGTAACCCAGTTTGATCATATCGCCTGCAAATGAAAGCGAGGCCGGACCCGAACCGATGGCTGCGATTTTAATCCCGTTTGCAGGAGCAACTTCAGGAATCGACATGAATCCGCTTTCGCGCTCGTAATCGGCAGCGAAACGCTCGAGGTAACCAATAGCTACCGGGTCTTTTTTCATTTTTTGTGTGTAGAAACAAGTCGATTCGCACTGTTTCTCCTGAGGACAAACGCGTCCGCAAACAGCAGGAAGCGCTGATGTTTCTTTCAAAGTTTTTGCCGCATCAAGGAATTGTCCCAGTTCAATGTATTTCACGAATTTCGGGATATTGATGCTTACCGGACAACCTTCGATACAGGTTGGGTTCGGACAATCCAGACATCTGGAAGCTTCGGCCTGCGCCTGATCGGGTGCCAGTCCTGTATTTACTTCGCGGTTCTGATATTTGATGCGCTCAAACGGATCCATTTCAGGCATCCTTACGCGTTCTTTAGCAGTACGCTCCTTGTTGGCTATTTTTTTTCTCAGTTCAACGCGCCATTCTTTTTCGCGTTCAATCTGAAGATATTCTTTATTCGTCGACATTTCTTTCAGTTTAATTTTTGATTACAAATACCTTTCGAGAGCAGCTTTTTCTTCGTTGGCGTATCCTCCAAGACGCATAATCAACTCATCAAAGTCAATCTGGTGAGCATCAAATTCAGGCCCGTCAACACAGGTGAAATAGGTGTTTCCACCAACGCTTACACGGCAGGCGCCGCACATTCCGGTTCCGTCAACCATAATGGCATTCAAACTGGCCTGAGTCGGGATATTGTATTTTTTGGTCAAAAGCGAAGTAAATTTCATCATCACGGCCGGGCCAATGGCTATACATTCATCCACTTTTTCGCGTTGGATTACCATTTCGGCGCCTACAGTAACTACACCTTTGGTTCCGTACGATCCGTCGTCGGTCATAATAATCACTTCATCCGACCACTGGCGGATTTCGTCTTCCAAAATGATGAGATCTTTGCTGCGCGCAGCCAGGATTGATATCACGCGGTTTCCGGCTTTTTTAAATCCTTCAACAATCGGGAGCATAGGAGCCACTCCAACACCACCACCACAAGCCAAAACAGTTCCTGCCTGATGAATATGAGTTGCTTTTCCGAGCGGGCCAACCATATCGAGGATTGAATCACCAACGCCCAACTCGAAAAGCTTAGCCGAGCTAACCCCCATTTTCTGAACCACCAGTACAATCGTTCCTTTTACCGGATCGGCACCAGCAATGGTCAATGGAATCCTCTCCCCCTTTTCATCAACACGCAAGATCACGAAATGACCAGGCTTACGCGAACGTGCAATTCGCGGAGCTTCGACAACAAACTTGGCTACCTTTTCCGAAAAAAGTACCTTTTCAACTATCTGGTTCATCGTATTAGTATTTAATTAGATTTTTTGAAATGAAGCCCAAAATTAGTAATGTGACAAGAATATTTTCCAAAAACCAATTCTTTTTTGGAAGGTTAACTCAATTTAAGGGCAATCTTAAATAACTGTTAAGAATCGCCTTCCGGAGCTGTTTCCAATGTTAAATTAAGGACGTTGAAAAAAGAAAAATGTTCGGTTTTTATACAGAATGTCCTATCTTTAAACTTTTGTTTATGCCCGAAAGGGCACTCAAAAAAAGAAACTGGAAACTTTAACAATCAATAATTTAGAAGAAATTGGCCCAGGAATTTATTATCGCGTTGACCGAACATCGTGCTGTTGGGAATATTCTCGTTCCCATGCTGATTGAAGAAGAACGTTCGTATTATACTGTAAAAAAAACAGTTAAGCTACGCGACTACAAAAGCGGTGAAGTCAAACTGAACGATTCGGAACTGGAATTGCTGAAGCTGATCGAAAATTACAGCGATGAAAACCTCGTAAAAAAATTCTCGAAGAAAAACGACAAACCAAACTTCTTCCAGAACATGGACGAGGATTTGTTCCAAAACCACATTAGCCCATACATCGACAAATACATTTACCGTTGCATTTTGCTTTTAATGAAAGGTAAAACCCGGCTATTTTATAAACAGGTAAAATACTCTAGCCTTTACGATGAGGACATTATCCGGATAAATCCGGTTTTTTCTGAAAGTGTATTTCATTTTTACCGAAACGAAAATGGCACCCGCTACCGACTGAAAATCAACCATGAAGGCAAGCCAATAGAGCTGTTGCACAAAACAATCCGAATGGTGTGCACTCAACCATGCTGTTTTGTTTACCTCAATCAGATGTTCGTGTTCAGTCAGCTGTCGGGCAAGAAGATAACTCCTTTCCTAACCAAAGAGTCGGTTTGGATTCCACGGCAGGCTGAAGACAAATATTACCAGACCTTTGTCCTGAATATCATTAAGGAATCGGAAGTTAAGGCTATCGGTTTCGAAATTATCGAAAGTAATCCACCACGGAAGACCATCCTTTCGCTGGAACAGGATTTGGCCCTGCGCCCGGTGATCATCGTCAAATTCCGATACGACAACAGTGTTTACCTGGCCGATTCGGTCTCGAACGTTTTTGTCAGCTTTGAAAAGAAGCAAGACAATTTCACGTTCCGGAAATTTGTTCGTAACCGCGAATGGGAAAACGAGCAGCTGGATTTTTTGAAATCGCTCGACCTGAAATACAAAAACGGCTTCTGGAACCCGAAGGAAGATGATGAAAGCGATGGTTTTTACAGCCCTGTACTGTGGTTATCGAAAAACAGGGAAACACTTGAAAACAACGGTTACCTGATTCAGCAAAACAAACTTGAGAAAAAATATTATACCGGCACGCAGGTGCTCGATATCCAGATTAAGAGCGACGAAGACTGGTTCGACATTTATGCCATGGTGAAATTTGGTACCTACCAGATCCCTTTTTTGCGCCTGCGTAAGCACATTCTGAACGGCATCCGCGAATTTGAACTTCCATCGGGTGAGATTGCGGTTTTACCGCTCGAGTGGTTTTCGTCGTACAAAGAAATTTTCCCGTTTGCCAAAATTGATGGTAATTTACTGAAGCTCCGCAAGCATCATTTTCAGCTTCTTCAGGATAAAGTAAAAGGTATTGACCGCAATTATTTCCAGAAACTGGAGCAAATAACTACCAGTTTTGGAACACCGGTCGAGCTTCCGGCCGATTTGAAAGCCGAACTGCGAAATTATCAGAAAGAAGGGTTTACCTGGATGTACCATTTGTACGAAAACCAGCTGGGTGGCTGCCTGGCCGACGATATGGGGCTCGGGAAAACCCTGCAAACGCTCACATTGCTGCTCAAAATCAAGAAGGAAAAATCGCAGATTGTTGTTCCCCAAATGGATGACGACAACCAGTTGCAGTTTTCGCTCTTCGACGAACCCGAAACAAAAACGGTAACACAACCGGCCTCACTGATTGTAATGCCCACTTCGCTTATTCACAACTGGGACAACGAAATCCGGAAATTCGCACCCTCGTTGAAAGTGTACAAACATGTAGGGAGTATGCGCAACAAGTCGAACAGCATGGCTTCGGTAATCTCGTATTACGACGTGATTTTAACCACTTACGGAACCCTCAGGAACGACGCGGAAATGCTCAGTTCGTACGATTTTTGGTACCTGATTCTGGACGAGAGCCAGAACATCAAAAACTCGTCGTCGAAAACATACAAGAGCATTCTCGAAATCCGGTCGAAATACAAAATGGTCATTACTGGCACCCCGATCGAAAACTCGCTTTCCGATTTATGGTCGCAGCTCAATTTCCTGAACAAAGGATTGCTGGGAAGCGAACCTTATTTCAAGCGTGAATTCATTACGCCTATCGAGAAAAAGAACGATGAAGAACAGCAGAAAAAACTGCAAAAACTCATTCATCCGTTTGTGCTGAGACGCAAAAAGGAAGAAGTTGCCAAAGATCTTCCGGCCATGACCGAGCAGGTTCGCTACTGTGAAATGACCGAGGCCCAGAAAGAAATTTATGACTCCGAAAAATCGGCTATCCGCAATGCCATACTTAAAAACATAGAATCGAACGGGCTGAAAAAATCAGCCTTGGTGGTACTTCAGGGCTTGACCCGTTTGCGTCAGCTAGCTAACCATCCTTCGCTGGTGACCAAAGAAAACCAGATGGAGTCGGGCAAATTCGACGAAATATACAGCTGCCTGAAAAGCCTTCTGGCCGAAAACCATAAAGTATTGATATTCTCCTCATTCGTAAAACATTTGGAATTACTTCAGGCTAAAATCGAATCGAAAAACTGGAAATACTCGATGCTCACCGGAAAAACCACCGACCGGCAGGAAGTCATTCGCCAGTTTCAGGATGACCCCGACAACCATATTTTCCTGATCTCGTTGAAAGCCGGTGGCGTTGGGCTAAACCTCACTTCGGCCGACTATGTTTTCATCATCGACCCATGGTGGAACCCTGCTGCTGAAAACCAGGCCATCAACCGCGCTCACCGCATCGGTCAGGATAAAAAAGTGTTTGTCTACCGCTTTATTACTGAAGATTCGATTGAAGAAAAAATTCAGATCCTGAAGTCAAAGAAATCGGCACTTGCCGAGAAATTCATCAGCTCGAATAACCCGCTCGACGAGATTAACCAGGAAGAAATTATGAGTTTATTCAGTTAATCAGGCGCTTTCCGAATTATTTTTCGGTTTACATTTGCGGCAACAAAAAATCACCAGTTATTTGTCATCAGGTAATTTTCCCGATAATGAATGACCATTTCCAACAAAATTTATGAAACAATCTGCAATTTTTCTGATTCTCTTTTTTATTCTTTCTGGCGTTAATGCTCAAAAGCCTTTAAGTCTGAAAGACGCAACTCTTGGGCAAAGCAGCTACCTGAAACCCAAAATGCCGACACAAATAAAATGGAGAGATCCGAACCATTTGGTGATGGTTATAGATTCCGTTCTGTTTAAGCTTGAACTTCAAAAACAAGAACGGACTCCATTGCTTTCACTATTGGAATTAAATACAGCTTTGAAATCAGAAGGATTAACAACCGCTAAATCTTTACCTGATTTTTCGTTTATTAATCAGGCACAAGTGTGGTTTAAAACCAATAACTGGATTGTTATTCTCGACTTAAACACAAAAAAGATCAGCCAAAGCTTCAATTATCCTGAGGATGCTGAGAACCTCGATTTTTGCGCCTCGAATCTGTCGCTTGCCTTTACGATAAAAAACAATCTTTTTACCACAGGAACATCAGGAATTCAACAGATTACCAACGACAAGGAACAATTCATTATAAACGGGGGAACTGTTCACCGCAACGAATTCGGAATCGAAAAAGGTACATTCTGGTCACCTTCAGGCGCAAAACTTGCCTTTTACCGTATGGACGAAACGATGGTTGGCGATTATCCGCTGGTTGACTACATGACGCGCGAAGCCGAGCTGGTAGACATCAAATATCCGATGGCCGGCATGACCAGTCACCAGGTAAAGCTTGGCGTTTACAACCCGGCAACAAAGCAAACTGTATTCCTGAAAACCGGAGAACCACTCGATCATTACCTGACCAACATTAGCTGGAGCCCCGACGAAAAAAGCATTTTCATTCAGGAACTTAACCGGGAGCAAAACCATATGAAGCTGAACCAGTATGATGCTTCGACCGGCGAATTCATCAAAACAGTACTGGAAGATCAGGATGAAAAATACATCGAGCCCCTTCATCCGATTGTCTTCTCGAAAAATAATCCGGAGAAATTTTACTATCAAAGCCGCAAAGATGGCTGGAACCACGTTTACCAGTGCACCATGAAAGATGGAATTGTAGCGCAAATCACCAAAGGAGACTGGGAAGTCACCGAATTATCAGGGTTCGATGCTAAAGAAGAAAATATGTTTTTTGAGGCAACAAAAGAAAGCGCAATTGAACGCCACTTTTACCGCATTAATCTCCGCTCGGGTAAGACTGATAGACTGACCGTTGATTCAGGCACTCACTCGTGTATTTTGTCGCCCGACCAGCAAAACATTGCCGACACATGGACCAGCACCGACGTCCCCGGAAAACTCGACCTGATTTCAGTAAAAAAGAACACCCGTCAAACCATTTTTGCGGCCGAAAACACACTGAAAGACTACGTTCTGGGTGAGAATTCTGTCTTCACCATTAAAGCATCTGACGGTACAACTGATTTGTATTGCCGGATGATTAAACCCAACAATTTTGATCCGGCTAAGAAATACCCGGTAATTGTTTATGTGTATGGCGGCCCGCATGCACAACTCGTCAATAAAACGTGGCTGAACGAAGCCCGCTGGTGGCAGTATTACATGGCCTCAAAAGGATATATTTCGTTTACTGTTGATAGTCGCGGATCGGCTAATCGCGGCCAGAAATTTGAAAATGTTATTCACCGTAACTTAGGAGTTACCGAAACGGCCGACCAGATGTGCGGCATCGATTACCTGAAGTCGCTTCCTTATGTCAATGTAAACCGGATTGGGGTGCATGGCTGGAGCTACGGCGGATTTATGACACTGAATCTGAAGCTTAAACATCCTGAAACATTTAAAGTCGCAGTTGCCGGAGGGCCGGTAATAGACTGGAGTTTGTACGAAGTGATGTACGGCGAGCGATATATGGACACGCCTCAGGAAAACCCGGAAGGATACAAAAATGCAAATATGCTGAATTACATTGACCGGCTTAACGGGAAACTGATGATTATCCACGGTGTTCAGGACCCAACAGTAGTAATGCAGCATAGCATGCAATTCCTGAAAAAATGCATCGATCAGGATAAGCAAGTCGACTTTTTTGTTTACCCAACACACGAACACAATGTTCGCGGAAACGACAGGGTACATTTGATGGAGCAAATCAGCAGTTACTTCCTGGATAACCTATAATGCAGGGGCTATTCGAACCGTAAAGGTTCTGGTCCGCGCGGCTGGAAAGTATAGAACCTTGTTTTTGAAACACCGTCGAGCACAAAACCAAACGGGGAAACATCGCTTGGGTGATTGGGGTAAAAAGCTAACCGCAATTGTATGGTTTTAAAAACGAGGTTTTCGTTTCGGATCCGAAGACCAACTCCCACCCCGGCGTAATATTTCTGCTGAAAAATGGATTGGTTCGATGGCCCAACAAGGCCAACATCGATGAAAGAGAATATGGCTGACTGAAAATTTAAAATCGATCGCTTCTGGAACATGACGTTCTCGATATTTAAACTTAACCGTTGTTTTCCTATCCCTATTTCGCTTCCAAAACCTCTGATACCATAATTGTTTAGTAACCGTAAGTTTTCAATATCGAACCGGTTTATTCCGAAGGTATAATTCAGCTTAACGAATTGCCTAGATTTCACATTACAAATATTGAACAGTCGTGAAATAAAATCAACTTTCAGATCAATAATACCCTGTTCCAGATTCGACCGGTTGAAGTAACTTCCAACGCCAAGCGACGTGTACATATAAAATGGGCTGCTCTTAAACAAATTACCGGTCGATAAAAAAACGTGCCCATACCCGCGGTCTTTAAATTCGTTGTGATCTAAACCGAAAACCAATTCGCACAAATACCCCTTGGGAATATCTTCGGTAATTCCATAGCTGTAAACCAGGTAATCGCGTACGTACGACCGATGCGAAAAGCTTAAGCCTCCCAGATAAAACATGCTATTGGCGAAATACTGCTTGCCATTAGCATCGGGCAAAGGCCGTTCGTAAAAATGTGAATATCGTACCCGGCCTGCCAAAGTCATCTGGAAACGGCTGTCATTCGGATTAACACCAAGTTTTAACCTCCGGCCATACCAGCCATCGAGATAGAGATAATTCAGCGATGTCTCGCTTATTACCCGATCGCTCAATCCAACCCTGTCCGACCTGAAACTTCGGAAAACGGATAAGCCACCGGCATAAACAGACTGGGGGCGTAGGAAATCGCGATCGAGCGAAACAAAGAAGCCTTCGCGAAGATAAGTATTGGCATAACCGGCCGAGAAATTGATAAACCGCCCCATGATATTATTCACCGAATAATAGGTTTCGAAACCAATATGTGGCTTCATATCGGCATGTCCAACGATTGTCGTTCCAATTTCGTGACCAACTCCCAAAATATTTTTATCGTATATACCAACTTCGCCCTTATTGATACTCCCGATTCCTCCGGTGATTCCAATTGAGAAAACGTCCTGTGTGAGCACCAGAACATCAACAAGTTCAGGAGTAAGTATTCGGGGAGTAATTAAAATTCTGACATCTTTCAGGTAAGGCAAACTTCGCAAAAGCCGCTCATTATCCATCATCAACTCCGGATCCAGGGGTTGTCCTTCTCTAAACCAAAGGTTCTTTTGAATAACATATGGGTTTGAGCTGGAGTGTAAGGTATTTGCTGCTTTTTCAATCCAGATACTGGTTGTTTTTGCCGTATCGTCAAAAGTTGGCCCGAAAACCTTGAGCGACCTTATTGAAACAGAAGCGATGGTTTTATTTTTAAACCCCTTGTAATACTCGTACGACTGCAAATCTTTGCTGATGCCCGAATCGCCAACAGAGCAGATCATAGTTCCGTACAACCACCGCGTTACTTTATGGCGCGAGGCCTTAATAGCTAAACTGTCGTAAAATAAAGCACCAGCCCTATTTGACGGGACAAAACCCAGAGAGTCACTTTTTTGCACAACAGTTCCTTTCCCGGTCAGGGACAAACAAGAAAGAAACATAAGTGTAAACCAAAGAATTCTCATGACACATCCAATCCAAAACAAGAATCTAAAAGTATTCAAATAAATACAAAAAGTTTCGCTAGAAAGAAGATTCCTTCCCTCAACAAAATGTTTGACAAGAATATCTTCAGACAAAAAACATACGCGGATCAAATGAAAACGCTTCCTCCCAATTCTTTATTTCCATTTTTAAAGGAGAATTTAAACAACCCGGATAAAACCCGATTTATGCAAACAACCGAGCGATTTTATGAATCAAAATCGAGCCCGATAGTCTATTTTATTAAATTTGCGTCGAAATGCTGAACTTTAAAGAATTATATAAGAAAAACATATACGGGGTTATGGGAACCCTGATCTTCCACATCTTACTGGTTACTGGCTTTTGGATTTCTGAATTAAACTTCAAAATCAAAAACGAAAAAGAAGAAGTTATTTTACTTGACTTTGTTGTTCCGCCACCCGAAACCAAAGATGCTCCGGAACCTGATAAGAAACAGGACAATGCCGCAAACGAAAGCAGCAAAAGCCGAAGCAGTCAGAATATGGGGACCAATCATGGTGTTAACGATGCCATGAAGAACGATAAATTCTTTGACAAGAGTTACCAGCGCGATATTGAGGACGCCGAGAAAATGGTGGAGCGGGTAAACAAACAACTTTCGAAAAAAGTACCACAGACCAAACAGTTTGCAATGCCCGAAGCTGTTACGGAAGGTCAGGATCCAGATTCGATAAAAAACACTATTTATTCGGGCAAGAGTAACATTCATTACTACCTCGAAAACAGGTTTCATGTAAGGCTGCCTATCCCTGTTTTTCTGGCAAAAAGCGGTGGACTTATTACCATTGACATTCAGGTAGACCGGTCAGGTAAAGTTATAAAAGCCGAAGCCAGACCTGCCGGAAATATTAACGACCCGATGCTACCCATGTATGCCACACAGGCCGCTGAGCGAACTGTTTTTAATGCCGACTCCAAAGCACCTGCAATTCAACGAGGAACCATTACTTACAGGTTTGTTGCTCAGTAACATTTAGCTGATTTACAGCAGACAATAACTTTAACATCATTTAACAATTATTTTCACAATTTTAGAACTCTGGACCATACCTTTGTAGTACATTTTTTTTCATAAGTTTAGGTTTAGTTAGGTTAGTTAGTTTAAGAGAGGAAAGGTAGAACAGAGGTTCTACCTTTTTATTTTTATAACATCCTGAAAACCGCATTGTAAAAGACTTTTGAACCTTTGGAAATATCCTCAAAGCCATAAGCCCTTACTCTTTCCACATAAACACAAATTTGATCTTGCCGATCAATTACGGACAACACGCAACGATACAATAACCAAAATGATGTTTTAACGTAACCTGTCAAATAATATCGCCAAAACAGGGTACTCTGCAGTCAAATTCAAGGACCTGACGATACATTTAAACGGCAATTTTTCAGCTGGCAATTTATTATTCATAAACATTTTGATTGAAAATAGGACAAAAACATTTGCATTTTCAACAATTTATAGTGATTTTTAAACCGGATGTATTTACTGTAACTTTTAACGACAGTTCATCTTCAAAAATTTAATCTTTTGCGATGATTGATTACTCAAACCTTGACTTACTTAATGGGATTCGCAGGAATGATACTATTGTGCTGCAATATATCTACAGGAATTTCTATTCAAAGATTAATTTTTTCATCAAAAAAAACAGCGGAGATGATGATGATGCCAATGATGTTTTTCAGGAAGCAATTATAATTATTTACCGTAAGCTTAAAGCCAATGAACTGGTGCTAGACTGCTCTTTTGAAACCTATTTATATTCTGTTTGTCGTTTCCTGTGGCTAAAACAACTTGATAAGAGAAAGATTGAAAAGGAAAAAATTAAAGACAACCACGAATATAGCGAGGATATTTATGACGACGGGCTCGAGAAAGTTGTTGACCTGAATGAACGATACAGACTCTATCAAAAGCATTTCACAAATTTAGGCAAGGATTGTCAAAAGGTTTTGCAATTGTATTTCGATAAAGTCCCGCTCAAGAACATTGCTCAGATTATGGGATTTAAGAGCGAAAAATACGCTAAAAAGCGCAAATTTAAATGCAAGGAGTACCTGATCAAGAGCATCAAGCAAGACCTCGAATACAACAAGATACTTAGCGGAGATAATTAATTTCTGAGGGTAATAACTACTTCAGGACGACCTTTTCGCACTTTACTCCCCGATTGATAAATGTTGCTGCATTCCGTTCGAAAATCTCTACGTTTTCGGTGGTAAAATATTTTACTGTTCCAGATTTTGAACACCTGCTTTCCATTTCAGGATGACGGTTTAAATACTCGACCAACTTACTGCTTACCACTTTCCCCTGCTCCAGCAGCTTCACTCCTTCAGGAACAAATCGTTTGATTACAGGCAACAATAACGGATAATGTGTACAGGCTAAAATAATCGAGTCAATCTCAGGATCGGCAGCTAAAAGATTGCGGATATTTTTCGATACAAAATATTCGGTTCCCGGAGTATCTATTTCATTGTTCTCAACCAAAGGCACCCAAATCGGGCAGGCTTCCTGTGTTGTTTTGACAACCTTACCTTCCGACCATTTCTCAAGCTCAATCGGATACGAGTTGGAAAGGACAGTACCAGAGGTTCCCAGAATACCGACATGACCATTCCGTGTAAAATCACCAATTGCTTCAACTGCTGGCCGTATAACGCCCAAAACACGGCGATTTGTGTCAATATTTGGCAAATCGTTTTGCTGAATGTTTCGCAGCGCCTTGGCTGAAGCTGTATTACACGCTAAAATGGCCAGCTGGCACCCCATTTCAAACAGCTTGTTTACAGCCTGCAGCGTGTATTCGTAAACCACTTCAAACGAACGTGAGCCATATGGTGCTCGGGCATTGTCACCCAGGTATATAAAATCGTATTCGGGCATCACCTGGATAAAATCTTTCAGGATAGTTAACCCGCCGTAACCCGAATCGAATACTCCTATGGGTTGGTACTGATTTGCCATTTTTTGCAGATTTTTAACAAAATTAAAAAAGCCATCTTAAATAAGATGGCTTTCCCTGTATTTTATTGGCACGACTACTGAATGCCTAATTTTGTTTTAACAAACGGAAGAATGTCAACACTTTCTTTCGAGTTGTAAAGGATTACCCTTGCACTCATATCGAAAACATAAATCAGACCTTTTTCAGCACCAACATCTTTAACAGCTTTGTCGGCTTTGTCGAATACTGGTTTCAATAATTCGGCTTGTTTTGCCTGAAGTTGTTGCTGTGCATTTTGCTGGTAAGTTTGAATACGTTCGTTTTTTGCATTCAAATCATCTTCTTTCATTTTCCTTACAGTTTCCGATAAAGAATCTCTTTTTGTGGCATATTCCATATATAATGTTTGGAATTCTTTCTGCATAACGCCCAATGCATCTTCGAGTTCCTTCTGATAAGCAGTAAATTTCTTTTCAGCTTCAGCTCTTTCAGGCATAACTTGAATAAGGGCTTGCAAATCGATATGGCCAAATTTTGGAGCCTGGGCCTTGGCAAAGCTTGCCGAAAACATCAGAATTCCTAAAACACAAATTTTGAAAACACTTTTCATACTTTTCTAGATTTAATTTTTATTGTGACAAAAATAGAATATTAATTTTTATAACCAAGTTTGGTCAAAACCTGATCGGAAAGATCGAACTTGGGATTGGTGTAAATCAGGGTAATACCATTTGCCTTGTCAAAGATTACAGCATAACTTCCTTCAGTCGAAATTTCCTGAATGGCATTTGCAATATCTTCCTGAATCGGTTTAATTAACCCTTGGCGCTTTTTGAATAAATCGCCATCGCGTCCAAAATATTTACGTTGCAGCTCTTTGTATTCCTTTTCTTTTGTGATGATCACGTCTTCGCGCTTGCGTTTCATTTCATCCGAAAGCAGTACACTTTCCGATTGAAAATCTTTATACATCTGTTCTATTTCGGCATGCATCGCTTCCAGTTCCTTTTGGTACTGACCGGAAAGCTGATCTAATTGCTCCTGTGCAGCTTTGTATGATGGTATATTCTCCAGAATATATTCTGTATCAACATATGCAAATTTCTGCGCAAAAGAGGTGGCTGCTGCCAGCAATAAAATACCTGTGATAACAACTAATTTCCTCATGGTGTTTGTTTTTAATTATTTCATAAGAGGTTTAGCAAAATCCAGACCAATTTAGACGATTAGAATTGTTGCCCGATTACGAAATGGAACTGACTTCCGGCAGCATCGCTTTGTCCGGGAACTTTATCAAATCCATATCCCCAGTCGATACCCATCAAACCAAACATTGGCAGGAAGATACGAACACCGGCACCAGCTGAACGATGAAGTTTGAACGGGTTATAATCGTCAAAATTATTCCATGCATTACCGGCTTCGAGGAATCCGAGTACATAAATTGTCGACGAAGGTTTCAGAATAACCGGGTAACGGAGTTCCATCGACAGTTTGTTGTAAATGTTCGATCCCTGTGAGCTGCTTAAACTGTAGTCTTTGTAACCACGAAGTGAAACAATGTCGCTTCCGTACAGGTTATATCCCGACATACCTGATCCCCCCACGCGGAATCCTTCGAATGGCGATTGACGATATTTGTTGTAATGACCAAGGAATCCGTATTCAAATTTTGTATGCAAAACCAAGTTGGTGTTTTTCGAAAGTGGTGAATACCAGTCGCCTTTAAACATCCATTTGTGGTATTCAATCCATTTGTAACGTTCCGACAAACCAACCTTACTGTAATCAACTCCGTTCAGAAGTGAATATGGTGGAGTTAACTGAAGCGAGAAGGTAAAACTCGATCCACGGCGGGTGTACAACGGGTTGTCCATTGAGTTACGACCGAAGGCTGTTTTGAAGCTGAAGTTGTTAAACCCACCATTTCCGGTTCCTGTTCCATCATTAAGGAAGTAATAATAACCAGCCATATTCTGCAGCTTGTAATGCTGGAACGAAAGTTCATGATACAGAGTAAAATAGTCATCAGGCCACCTCAAGCGATAACCATAACCAACTGCAACAGCCGAAGTAATCTGAATCTGGTCGTTGGCCGAAGACTGATCCTGGTAGCTGTAGTTCGATCCATAATCATAACCTCCATAGCCATAACCATAACCATAACCGTATGGAGAATAGCCATAACCATATGGAGAATATCCGCCATAACCACCATATCCGCCATAGCTTCCATAACTACTATAAGGGTCGTTGTACATACTGCTGTATGAATTATTGGCCGAATAGTTTACTTTCGAATGCGAGAACGAAATGGTGAACGAATTCGGTTTCTTACCTCCAAACCAAGGTTCAGTGAATGAGAAACTATATGATTTATAGAACTTTCCACTCGTTTGTGCCCTTAAACTTAACGCCTGACCATCACCGGTAGGTAAAGGGCGCCAAGCTTCTTTATTCAAAATGTTTCGAACCGAAAAGTTCGAGAATTTCAAACCGATTGTTCCCACAAACATGTTGGCTCCCCAACCTCCTGAAAGTTCAATCTGATCGTTCGCCTTCTCAGTAAGTTTGTATTCAATATCAACAGTTCCGTTTTCAGGATGAGGTCTCACATCAGGGGCTATTGCTTCAGGGTCAAAGTGTCCCAACTGAGATAATTCCCTTACGGTACGGATGATTGCTGATTTATCGAACAAATCGCCAGGCAAGGTGCGAAGTTCGCGCCGGGCAACATGTTCGTTGGTTTTAGTATTTCCCGAGATTATAATCTTATCAATGGTAGCCTGACGGCCTTCACTGATGCGCATTTCAAAGTCAATCGAGTCGTTCTCAACCCTTGTTTCCATCGGCGAAAGGTTGAAGAATAAGTACCCATGATCCAAATAATCGCTGCTTACAGCATCTTCATCGTCCTTGGTACGTTTATCCAGTAATTTCTGGTCGAACACGTCACCTTTTTTGATTCCGAGCCTTGCTGAAAGATAATCGCTCGGATAAATGGTATTCCCAACCCATTTAATGTCGCGGAAATAATATTTATTACCTTCTTCAACCCAGATATCCAACCGAACCCTGTCCTTATTCAGTTTGGTGATCGAATCTTTGGTTATAGTTGCATCACGATATCCTTTTTCGTTATACTTCTTAATCAGGTTGATTTTATCTTCAGCATACTTCTCGCCGGTAAATTTTTTCGAACTGAAGAAGTTCTTGATCTTCTTAGCTTTGGTTTTCTTCATCGATTTATCCAACATACCCGGCTTTAGGTTGGTATTTCCGTGATAAACGATCTCGCTGATTTTCACTTTCTCCTTCTTGTCGACATTGATGTCGAGAATCACACTATTATTTTGTGTAGTATCGTCGCGCTGAACGATTTTAACATCAGTATTTAGAAACCCTTTGTCAAGGAAAATATTCTTAATGATTTTTTGGGCCGTGCTCACCTGGTTATCAGTAACCTGACTACCTTTCAAGAGCAATACTTTTTTTGTGATATCGTCCTTTTCCGATTTTGACACCCCATTGAAATTAACTTCGGCAAGCCGCGGACGTTCCTGTAGGTTAATCCGAAGCCAAATGTTGTCGCCAACAATTTTATCGGCACTAATTTTAACGTCAGAAAACAAACCATGATTCCACAGCTTTTTTATTGAGTTTGTAATTGCGTCGCCCGGAACAACAATTTTATCGCCAATACTCAGACCGGATATCTGTAATAAAACCTGGGTATCCAGGTAACGTATCCCCTGAACATCAATACCGGCAATTACATATTCTTTTGGACTTGAGTAATAGATTGAAAAATTAATGCTGTCACGGTCAGCTTCCTGCGAAAGGACTTTCAAGCTGATTAACAGCAGTATAAAAAAGAGTTTTATTTTACGCATTCTATCTCGTTATTGAATTAGCTTATTAGTTGTTGACTTGTTCTTCCAAATCGTCTTTCCCTGTTCTGAAAATCACATATGGCCTCAAATAAATCTTCTTTCCTAAAATCGGGCCATAATTTAGGCGTAAAATACAACTCACTGTATGCAATTTGCCACAATAAGAAATTACTAATCCGGCATTCGCCGCTCGTTCTTATGAGCAATTCCGGATCAGGCATTTCTGCAGTATTAAGAAAACAGTCCATCAAATCAGTATCAATATCCGATGGTTCAAGTTTTCCCAATTTTACTTGTTCAGCCATGCGTTTTACAGCTTCTACAATTTCCCATTTAGAGCTATAACTCAGGGCTAATACAAGTGTCAATCCTGTGCATGTTTTAAGCCGATCTATTGACCACGACAGTTTTTCCTGTACATGTTGCGGCAGGCTTTTTACATCGCCGATAACCTGAAGGCGGACATTGCTTTTCTGCAATTCGTCGGTTTCATCAGAAATAGCCTGTACCAGAAGTCCCATCAGAGCATCAACCTCATCTTTGGGGCGAGCCCAGTTTTCGGTAGAGAAAGCATATAATGTTAAGTATTTTACTCCTATTTCTCCGGCACCTTCAACAACCGAACGAACAGCTTCAACGCCATGCTCATGACCAAAAGTTCGTTCGTTACCAAATTGTGCTGCCCAACGGCCGTTTCCGTCCATAATTATAGCAACATGTTTGGGTACCTTATTTTCTATCAGTTTATCTTTAAATGACATTTTCAAACGTTTAAACTATCTCTGCCAATTTTTCCGATCCAAAAATACTTTTTATTCCTTCCGGTTTCTATTCCAAATCCCCCAGTCGAGCATTCTCTTTTTCGGTGTTCTCAGTTCCCAATCCTGATTCTGGTCTAAAATCTTATATACCAAATGAATACCAAAATATGCAACCCAATCGTTATTGTGGAACTGGTCGGTATATTTAACCTGGACACCATCCTCATTAATGAAACTCAGCGGGTCGTCAAGGTCGTCAAGCTTATCAGATAGTGATTTACGCAATCCGCCCTCCAATCCTATCCCCCACTTCCTGCTGAGATTGTATTTCACCCCCAGTCCAAACGGAATAGTTGGGGAAATCACACTTCCCGAATTGTGTATATAGTTAAAATAAGTCGGGTCGACCAGCGGTATCAATTCATCATGCCGGAATTCATAATCATACATCTGTACTCCAACACCTCCAAAAAGGAAAGTTGACCAGGGCGTTTGCTTATCTCCAACAATGTATTTTAAATAATTAAACTCAAATAAAAGCGAAATGTCCATTACATTTTTACTAAATGGCCAATTAACTTCATCATACTGACCTTCAGCCCCAATTGTCCCGTTAACCAAATTAAAGCGAAGCGAATATCTGGGATTGAAATTGTATCTCAAAAAAGCACCGTAGGCCGGATTCACCGATTTCTGAAAATCAACCTTTGTCATATCGCCGAAATAGGTTCCGCCGCCGCCAAAGATACCAATATCAACACTTGATTGAGCAAGCGATGTTACAGTCAGAAATCCCATCAGAAAAAATACCAATAATTGCTTCATCGAAATGCATTTTTGAAAGGGTTTAAAACTCTATAAATCATTCAGGCACTATCATTTAGACTCTGAACATAACACCTTTCAAGTGCTACAAAAGTAATATAATTCTACTACATTCAAGTCTGGTGCCTCTTATAAAACCCAAATAGAGGTTAAAAATTGTTAAGTTGGGGAGAAATCAATTTCGCTTGTCAACACCCCACATCAGCTTATTCCGGAGTGTTGAGAAAAAGCTGTGTCCCTTCAGCCTGATAGTCTTTACTTTAAAGGGGGCTTTGCGTATTTTAAGGTATTCGGTGAAATAGATGGGCTCCGATTTGGAATCGATTGAGGCAAGATAATGAAGCCCACGGCCTTCAACATGTAAAGTAATGGAATGATGATCGGGAACAACCACAGGCCTTACCGTTAAATTGTGCGGCGCAATAGGACTTATCACAATGTTTTCGGAATCCGGCGTTAAAATAGGTCCTCCAACACTGAGGGTATAGGCAGTTGAACCAGTTGGTGTAGCCACTATTAATCCGTCGGCCCAATAAGTATTAAGAAATTCATCATTGATATAAGTGTGAATATTGATCATCGACGATGAATCGAGCTTGGTAACCGCAATTTCGTTTAAAGCATATTGAAGCTCTGTTTTCTTTTCAGAAACGATTTCCAGTTCAAGAGCAGTCCGTTCGTCAATCAAAATATTTCCCTCAATGATGTCATCAATAGCACTTTCAATCTCTTCGCGCGATATATCAGAGAGAAAACCCAGCCTTCCGGTATTAATACCCACCAAAGGAATCGATCCGTTTTTAGCCAATAAGAACGATTTCAGGAAAGTTCCGTCACCACCTAAACTAAACATATATGAGACATCATCATGCAAATCGTTGCTATTATCGAACAGACCTGCGATTGCCGGAAAAATTCCACAATCGTGCTGCATATATTCCCCAAATGGCCGATACACATAACATTCAACCTGTTTAGCTTTTAAACGACTGAACAGCTGCAACAACTCCTCAATGAAATCCGGATTAATTGTTTGTCCGTAAAATGCTATTTTCATGAATGGTAGAAACTTTAAAACAGAACTATAAATTCATAAACTTCATCAGCTGCTCTATCCTGTCCTCATACATATTTTTAACGGCCGAATTATCCATATAAACAGCGATAATATTGTAGTCGTACCGCACAAAGGTTTGAATTATTGCTGATAAATCAACCACATTTATCTTTAATGTTACCGTCATTCGTTTTGAATCAACTTCAGGAGAAACATAGAAGCTAAGTATTTTGGCATCGTTACTTTCAACTATCTGTGCAATCTGTGACAGCGAATAGTCGACAGCATTCAATTCAAGAACAATTACTCCTCCCGGCTCGTGAACCGCAACCAGATCCGCAAATTTCTGAGCCAGATCGAAAACAGTGATCACGCCACAATACTGATCATACATATCGAGTACCGGCAAAGCACTTAGCTTCAAACTTGAAATAGTTAAAAAGACCTCGTAAATATGCTGATTGGAGCGTACAAATGGAGAAAGCAAATGATCGGAATAATCCTCCAGCGGTCTATCAATGATGTTTAAATCGTATATGATTTTGTCGGAGATTACCCCTACCAGCCGCTTTCCATCAACAACCGGAAGATGGGAAATCCTGAAAATTTCCATCCAGTTCAATGCCTTCTGACCGCTATCAGTCAGGCGCAGAGGAGGTACAACTTCAGATAGAAGGTCTTGTGCAGTCATTTTTTTTTAAGTTTTCAATGCGCTTGGTGTCAAATCTTAATCGTAAATTGCGCCCTTAAAATACGATTATGACCAGACTTAGCGTAAATATAAATAAAATAGCAACACTACGAAATTCGCGCGGAGGAAATACCCCAAATGTGCTTGAAGCTGCTATAAATTGCCAAAAATTTGGTGCTCAGGGAATTACAATTCATCCACGCCCCGACGAACGGCATATTCGTCGCCAGGATGTTTTTGATATAAAACCACATATAACTACTGAATTTAACATTGAAGGTTACCCCAGCGAAGAATTTATTCAGATGGTAATTGAAGTGAAAGCGCATCAGGTTACACTGGTTCCAGATTCTCACGATCAATTAACTTCCGATCATGGATGGGATACTATTAAGCATAAGGACTTTCTAACTGAAGTTATCGCCCGTTTCAAAGCCGCCGGAATCCGTACTTCAATATTCGTCGATCCCGACCTGGCTGCCATTGAAGGAGCCAAAGAAACCGGAACCGACCGCATTGAGCTTTATACCGAGCCTTACGCAAGTATGTACCCTGCCGACCCGATAAAAGCTGTGGCACCGTTTAAGGAGGCAGCCATTTTAGCCCACAAACTCGGACTGGGAATTAACGCCGGACACGATTTAAGCCTGAAAAATCTTCGGTTCTTTCACGATCATGTGCCATTTCTCGACGAAGTCTCGATTGGTCACGCGCTCATTGCCGATGCTCTTTACATGGGATTAAAAAATACTATTCAGGATTATCTTTACTGCCTGAAATAAAAAGCAATGAACCTTTTCTACAGAGAAGAAGGCGAAGGATTTCCGGTTGTAATTGTGCACGGACTTTACGGATCGTCGGACAACTGGCTGACTGTTGCAAAAAAGCTCTCGACAAATTACAAGGTTTATATGATCGATCAGCGCAATCACGGGCGCTCGCCAAACTCCGACGAGCACAGTTATGAAGCGATGAAAAACGATCTGGCTGAATTCTTCGACCAGCAAAATATTGAAAAAGCGATTCTGATTGGGCACAGCATGGGCGGAAAGACAGCCATGTGTTTCGCTGCCGATTATCCCGAACGAATTGAAAAATTGATCGTTGTAGATATTGCACCAAAAGATTACTTTTTGCTGAACGACGAAAGTCAATATTACCTGCACAACAACATTTTAAGGGCAATGCTCGAGATTGACTTTAACCGAATGGAAACCCGTAAGCAGGTAGAAGACTTTTTAAGCGAGCGAATCGACAGCACACAGATTGTACAGTTTCTGCTAAAGAATGTCCACCGGAATAAAGAAGACCATCAATTTGAGTGGAGGTTGAATGTGCCTGTTTTGTACGACAATCTGGATGAAATTATAAAAGGTGTGAATGCTCACTGGTTTGACGACCGGCTGCCAATTAAAAATTATCCGGTGTTGTTTATCAAAGGCGCTAATTCGAACTACATTCTTCCTGAAGATTATCCGTCAATTCTTCGAATTTACCCTGAAGCTGAAATTGCCGTAATTCCCGATGCCGGGCACTGGCTTCATGCCGAGCAACCGCAATTATTCATGGACGAACTTTGGAGTTTTTTGCGGAAAGCACACTGAATATTCCAGGTTCCAAATTCCAAGTAGCACAACTTAGAACTTGGAACTCTCTTACCGGTTATATTTCTCGGTAATTTGCTTTAAAAACCGCTTGTGATTCGCACGGACCTGGCTCCAGGTAAAGCGCCATCCCCAGTTTCCGGCAGCGACACCGGGAGTATTCATACGGGCTGCTGAGTCCAATCCCAAAACATCCTGCATCGGCGCAATTGCCGTGTGAGCCGCCGAAGCCCAGGCATATTCCATAAAATTACAAACAAACTGTTTTCCGCTTCCCGAAATGTATCGATGCAGAAATTTCCGCTCTTTCTTTTCGGTTGAATTGAACCAGCCCAACGAAGTGTCATTATCGTGAGTACCGGTATAAACCAGGAAATTAGACGAATAATTATGCGGCAAATTCATATTGGTTGCATCCGAACCGAAAGCAAACTGGAGCACTTTCATGCCCGGGAGATTAAAATCGTCGCGCAGTTTTTCAACTTCAGGCGTAATAATTCCCAAATCTTCAGCAATTACTTCCAATGTTCCCAATTGTTCTTTCAGTTTGCGAAACAATTCATGTCCTTTGGCCGGTAACCATTCTCCAACAATCGCGGTTTCTTCTTCAGCCGGAATAGCCCAAAACGACTCCAGTCCGCGAAAATGATCGACCCGAACACGATCGAACATGCGCAGGTTAAAATGAATACGGGCCAGCCACCAGTCGAAATCGCGCTCGGCAACACGCTCCCAGTCGAAGACCGGATTTCCCCATAACTGACCGGTTTCGCTGAAATAATCGGGCGGAACGCCACCTACCTGCGTGGGTTGTGCGTCGCCATCGAGGATAAAAATATCCTGATTGGCCCAAACATCAACGCTATCGAACGAAACATACAAAGGAATATCGCCAATAATCCTGACTCCTTTCGAATTGGCATAAGCTTTCAGCTTAAACCATTGCCTGAAAAACACAAATTGCATAAACCGGTGAAAATCAATCTCACCGTGCAACTCTGTAAAATATTTGTTTAATGTATTCCGATCGCGCTGAACAAGGTTCTTTTCCCAGGTATTCCAGACCGTTCCTTCGAATTTGGTTTTCAGCGAACGAAACAAGGCATAATCATCGAGCCACCACGAATGGTGCTGCATAAACGTATGATATTCATGGCGAAAACGGTCAAAATTTTTCCGGAATCCGGCAAAGGCTTCTCGTAAAAGTGCCATTTTCCACTCTTCCACCCGCTCAAATTCGACCTTTTTATCTTTAAACTCAGGATAAACAAGCACCTTCTTCGAAATGAACCGATCGGCGACAAGTTGTTCCAAATCAATAAACATTGGGTTTCCGGCGAAAGCAGAATAACACTGATAAGGCGAATTACCGTAACCAACCGGACCAAGTGGCAAGATTTGCCAGATTTTCTGTTTGGTCTGAGCCAGAAAATCGACAAACATAAAAGCATCTTTTCCCATGCAACCAATCCCGCCTTCTCCGGGAAGGGAGCTTATATGCAGCAAAACGCCGCTACTTCTTTCCATTATTCTGAATTAAATTCCTGTAAATTTTTAAATGATCGGCTGTTTCGCGCACAACCCGCTGAACAGCGAGTCCATGCCTCAAGTCCGGAATAAATGCCTTGGGATCTTGTCCGCCGAGGAAAAGATAATGCGCATGGATCATCGAGCGCAGCCAGCCCGGAGGAACATGTCCTGACGGGAAACTCGTAATTGGCGCGTAATTGCTGCCCACAATCTGGCGGGTCCACTGCCCGGTTTCTTCCAGATAATACTCAAAATAATCAACCGAATGCGACGAGTAACGCAGCATTCCATTCTCTGCATAAATTTCGAGCGAAACCAGGTCGCCGCTTCCCGAACTGATCCGGCTGGCAGACATGGTTCCGGCAGCCTTGCTTTCAGGATGAACCAGCGTTAATGAGCTGAACAAATCGGAATCGACAGGAACATCGTCAAAATTTCCAGCCTGAAAAGCGCTTGTAATTTGCAGGTTGTCTCCCATGAAGGCCATCAGTAAGCTGATTCCGTGCGAACCCAAATCGGCCATAGCACCACCATCGGGTGCCGGAGTAAGCCGTGTTACCCGTTTTTCGCGATACGATTTCTGCAAATAATCGCCGTGGTAATATTTTAAATCGAAATGAATGGGTTTTCCCAGTTTTCCGGAACGCCAAAAAGCCATTGCTTCGCGTACTGAGGCTGTAAGCAAATACTGAAAACCAACCTGAATCTGCTTTCCTGTACTGGCTGCAATTTGAGTCATTTCCTTTTCTTCGTCCAAATTGGAACAAACCGGCTTTTCAAGGTAAATTCGCTTAACAGAAGGCATTTCCAGCGCCAGTTTTAAATGTTCGAAATGAACTTTATTGGGGCCCAAAATCAGGACCGTATTGATGCGGGAATTTTCCCGGAATTCGTCAATTGTCAGCGACTTGCTGAAATCAAATTTGGATGCAAAAGCTCGGCTACTCTCGGCACGGGCAGAACAAACCGCTTCAAATTCAATTTCAGGAACTTCCGGATAAAAATATTTGAGTGAATTTAATGCAAAAGCATGCGAACGGGCAATACCGCCGGCTCCTAAAAAGCCGATAATTATTTTTTCTGAACTCATAAATGAATTGCTGTTAAAGCTCCCAAAAATAAGCGATTTAGCCAAACGATTCACAAACCGGGGAAAACTTTAAAAAAGAACCGCCGGAACGACGTATCGCCCCGGCGGAGTATCAGTTAAAGGTACCGATTGATGATTGCTATTCTAATTCGAGAACGATCACCGATTTTCCCGGAATATTTACTTCCAGTTTATTGTCGGTTAGTTTTTTAGCGTTCTTAAATGCTGTTGGGATAACAGTTTCGGGCTTCTCAAAGGTATTTACAGTGTTGAAAGCTGAAGCAGTCAGGATAGTTCCAGAATTGATTTTTGTAAATCCTTTTCCTGACAGATTAACTTCAAGCTTAATTTCTTTTGAAGGATTCAGGTTACTGATTGTAATGTGAATTTTTCCATCTTTATCAACCGATGCCGAGCTGCTGATTGCCGGAATCTGGTCGTCGCCAAGCTTGTATGGTTCACAAATCAGGTTTGCAGGAAGCAAAGTAGCGTTCTGGTGTACATTGTACATCTTAAATACGTGATAAGTTGGTGTCAAAACCATTTTATCGCCTTTGGTCAGAATCATCGACTGCAAAACATTTACAATCTGTGCAATGTTTGCCATTTTTACGCGATCGCAGTGTTTGTTCAGAATATCGAGTGTTGACGATGCAATCAGGGCATCGCGCATCGAATTTTGCTGGAAAAGATGGCCGGGATTTGTTCCAGGTTCAACATCGGTCCAGATTCCCCATTCGTCAACCAGCAAATCAACACGTTTATCCTTATCGTATTGATCCATGATGGCCGAATGTTTGGTAACCAGCTCGTCCATATACAATGCTTTTTTCAGGCCTGAAAAATATAAGTCTTCACCAAATCCGGTAGCTGCTGATTTATTGTCCCAGCCTTTGCCCGCGATAGTGTAATAATGGAGAGACAAACCATCCATATTATTCCGGCCTCTTTCCATTAAAACTTTAGTCCAATTAAAATCGCTTCCATTCGAACCACAGCCAATACGTTCAAATTTATCACCGCCGTACATGTTGGCATAATTTGAGTATTGCCTCATTAAATCGGAATAATATTCAGGTGTCATATTTCCACCACAGCCCCAGCTTTCGTTGCCAATGCCAATAAACTTCACATTCCATGGTTTCTCACGGCCATTTTTCTTCCGCAGATTTACCATCGGAACATCGTCGTCCGAGGTCATATATTCAATCCAATCAACCATTTCACCAACAGTTCCTGAGCCAACGTTTGCCGAAATATATGGGTCGCAACCCAGTAATTCGCAGAGGTTCAGGAATTCGTGCGTGCCAAAACTATTGTCTTCAACAGTTCCACCCCAGAAAACATTTTTAATTTTAGGACGATCGGCCAAAGGACCAATCCCGTTTTTCCAGTGATAAGTATCGGCAAAACAACCTCCCGGCCAGCGAAGTACCGGTATTTTCAAGGCCTGAAGTGCTTCGAGCAAATCTTTCCGATATCCATTCACGTTAGGAATTGGTGAATCTTTACCGACCCAGATTCCATCGTAAATACAACGTCCGAGATGCTCGGCAAACTGCCCGTAGATATTTTTGTTGATTTGAGTTTTTCCGCCAGCAGCATCGATTTGCAGCACATTTACCTGAGCTTTCATGGTGAATGAGGCTAATACCACCAGCAACAAAAGTGATAACTTTTTCATTTTTAATTATTTTGGTTTAAAATTAGTCTGTCAATTTCTGTAGCCAAAAGAAATAAAAAATAATTGTCTTTAAAACACTTTATTTTTTACAACACAAAAAAACTACTTAAAAAGTATAAAAATGAAGGTCGGATGTGAATTGAGCAGGAAAACTCACCGCTGGTCTTTACAAATCACTCGTCATCAGATTTCCGGCGAAAGCAAACTCTTCAACAGCTGTAAGCAGAAAACCATTATAGGAGACAAACTGAGTTTTCAGCTTTCGAATATATGTGAACTGAAATGGAGAATACCGCTCATATTCAGCAACATATTTATTGGTATATACTTCCGGCGTCTGGGCAATGGCTTCGGCGATAAAAAGATCCATACTCCTGCGCATCAACGACTTAAATAAACTAATATGCTGACCTCCAAAAGACTCAAGACTTTGCATAACATGCTCGCCAAACCAGTATGTTTTATTCAGCTTGTCGTCGAGCGGAAAGCGGTAGGCCGAGCCTGAGAATACGGTCATCAAACCGGCAGTATGATCATCTTTCACGTCCTGAATATCGTCGAGCAATTGAAGGTAAGCTCCGTAGCCAAACAGAAAATACCGTTGTGCTTCTGTCAGTTTTCCGGCAACCAGGTAACCGTCGGCCAGCACCGATGCCCCGCCTTTGGCTAGACAAATGTTGAGTATTTCGCGTTTGCTAATCGAATCCCGCCGCTGGATAAGCTCCACACTCCTTGTTTGAGCCTGATGGATAGCCAGCAAACTTGCATATACTTCCGGATAATCAGTCCTCGAATATTCATTTTCAATCATCTTAACTAACCGAAAAATGGCATTCTCAGTTTTGTTGCCCGGCTCAAGGTTTGCTCCTGAAAGTCGCTGACGAAAACGTTCGCTGAAGATCAGTTTCTCATATGCCGAAATTGCTGGATCATCAATAAAATTATCGGTGTAGGGATATAACATGCTATAGGCAAAAACAGAAGGTGTAACCTGCATTGGAATTCCCATAATCAGCTGTATACCGTTCATGATCCACATATTCCGGCAAGCCTGAAAAATATCAGGAAAGGTTAAATCTGAATCAAAAGCTTTTGCCTGCTTTATAAACGAACGGGTTATGGCTATCATCGAATCAGAAAACATCAATTCGAGCTGTCCATCCGAAAAATCAAGACTATCACGTAAAAAGCCACTCACCTTCTTTAGGAAAAGCTGTTGATCATTTTCAGTAAATGATTTGCCACGGAGCCGATCTTTTCGAAAAGCCTTTATTTCATCCAAAAACTGATCTAAATAATTCTCTTTCTGAAGCTTATCTTTCTCAGAATATTGCCGGGTAAAGCAGGGCATCTGTACTGAACAGTTTTCCCATATCTCAGCATATTGCGCAGTATAATTTCCAATCATGTGTTGCTCTTGTTATTTTCTGAGTACAATTTCGGCTATAATTAGCTTGCACCGCCTGGAAAAACGATCAACCGCCGATTTTCGCCGACAAACGATCGGATGTAAGTGGATAACTTACTGAGAGCTATTGCGCAAGATCAATTGAAGAAAGTCAGGTATTACTTTTTTTGAATTTTATATAGCGAAACCCTCTGTTGAAAATTAAAAATTTCTATATTTGCTGCGCTTTTAGCGAAAAGCAGAATGCCCAGATGGTGAAATCGGTAGACACGCTAGTTTCAGGGACTAGTGCTCGTAAGGGTGTGCAAGTTCGAGTCTTGTTCTGGGCACTGATAAATGTATCAAAATGTATCAAAAGCGCTTAAATTCAATGATTTAAGCGCTTTTTCTTTTAGGGGAATTTTCATCAAATACCCTTAAATATCAAAGGAAAGGCGACAAAATCGAGACCAAACTCAAAATCACTTTTTCTGGTCGCGGCAAATCACGCAACGAATTGATTCAAAACATTTTATTTGACTCTTTTTGACTCATTTTTGTACTTTTTATTTAGTACAAATTGAGGTATTTTAGATCGTCTGCGAGACCAGATTTTTGATTTTGTTAATTGTCGTATCATGAAAATTGTAATTAATTTCTTATTAAGAAAAAGTAGAAAAGCCAATGATGGTAAAACATCCATTTGTGTTAGAATTACCTACCAAGGTAATCGGATTGAACTCGCCACTGGAATTTATTCGTCAAACAATCATTGGGACGCCTCCCGACAGCGAATAAAAGATAAAGCTATTGGAGCAAGAGTGGACAACGAACGTCTTGATCGGATTAAAACCGAGATCCAGGATACGTTTAATCAACTTCGCTCAATTAATGAAGATTTCGATGTAAATACAATTAAACGTAAACTATTAAATATCCAGGAATCAAAAGGTATTCTTGCCGTATTTGATTATTATTTGGATAGTATTCTTGCCAAACTAAACAAAGGATATTCAATGGAAACCTACAAACATTATAAATCTTCAAGAAAACGATTGGCTGAATTTATAAACTCCAATCTAAGAAGACCTGATGTCTCAGTGCAGAGTATCGACTTTAAATTTCTGGATGCATTCGACGTTTTTATTAAAAAGGATTTCAACAACGTTCAAAATACTGCCTGGAATTACCACAAACATCTCAGACGGGTCTTAAATCTGGCAATTTCGCTGGACTATATTGATAAGAATCCATATTCAAAATTTAAAGTCGGACTAGATGAAACACACCGTGAAATTCTTTCTATGGAAGAGTTGAAACGAATTGAAGAAAAGCAAATTGAAATCGAACGATTGATTGTTGTTCGGGATATTTTTGTGTTTGCCTGCTACACCGGACTTTCCTTTGCTGACATATCAAAACTTAGCGATATTCATATACAACAAAAGGCAGATGGCAAACTATGGATTATTATAGACCGGTCAAAAACAAATAACAGATGCCGCATTCCCATCCTACCCAAAGCAAAAGAGATATTGAATCGGTACAAGGACTATCCCAAAACCAACGGGAAGAACCTTTTAATTCCAGTATTGACCAACCAAAAAATGAATAGTTATTTGAAAGAGTTAGGAGACATATGTGGCATTAAGAAGAATATTACCATGCACATTGCCAGACATACATTCGCAACAACGGTAACTCTCAGCAATGGTGTACCCATTGAGACTGTATCAAAGTTACTTGGTCATTCATCTTTAAAAACAACTCAGATTTATGCCAAAGTATTGGATCAAAAAATTTCAGAAGATATTGAAGTATTGGAAGCTAAACTATGCAGTGCATAAACCATGGAATTGATCAGTCAATTTTTGCAGTTAGAATCTTTTGGTAACGAATCATGTAGGTCTTGGAATCGTCTCGTTCAATTTAATAATACATGAATGATTTGATTGTCCCAGATGTGATGCAGAAAGAATACTAAGGTACTTTTTTTCCTCGATAGAATTTAATCTGAACATTTTCGGGGCACCAAAAACTTAGTTTGATCTGGAGACATTCAGGTTTGTCTAAAGAAGTGCTAACTGCATCAAAGTAACACTTCAAAAATCGTATGTTTGATCTTGTTGTAATTAAAAGGGATAATATGAATAAAGGATGACAAAGCTTAAAATGGCTGTATAAAAGAATAGGACAGCTTTAGACTGAAAAACTGGTAAAAATGACCACCTAATTCCAGTTTAAACCAGAATTTATAGTTAATAAAAAGATCAATTCTATCTGATGCATAGATTCTTAAAGCAATTGAGTCTCAAAATAAATTATAGATAGTGTCAAACTTATTTGACAAATAATTTAATTGTCTACTATAAACAAATCTATTATAAATAGGAATAACTTTTACTCTTATGAAAAATAATACGAATCTCTTTTATTTTGTAATTCACTGCTGCGTTTGATAAGAAAAACCAATGGAAAAACGCCTTCAAATAATTTTATTTGAAGGCGTTTTGTTTGTATTGATATTAATTCTTGTGACCAAGCTGAAGTTTGAACTAATTTTTATTTCGACCTAATTATCACTATTTGCAAAGTGGATATTTCATTAATTTTCGCCAGATATTCAATCCATTACAATTAGGAGTCTTGTGAAAAAATTAGTATCAAAATATCAGGTTTTTAATTCAATTACACTTAAAGCAACTTACAGCGTAAACACCAAATCCTCTCAAGTAATGGCTTGTTTAATAGGATTAATTTACCACATGAAACGGCACATTAGCGGTGGCAACAAAACCTGTATTATCCAGGACATAAACATACAAACGATAATTCCCAGGTTCTCCTACTTTGGGAAGATAGATATTTGTTGCTGTAGTTATCACATCTCCAACCCTATCGGGACGGGGTTCTCGCGAGCCTCCGCTTCCTAAAACAGTTGCTTCTTTGAGGATTTCCCAAACGTAAGTCAACTGATCTCCCTGTTTATCGGTAGCTGTTACATTTCCCTCGAACGGTTGATTGGCAGTTACAGTTACGCTCTCAATAGCTGTCTTCCCGTTGATTGTAAATTTCGAGATTACAGGAGCCGTTTGGGAGGGTTCAACACCCTTCCAGACGCGCTCCATCGCTTCGACCATAGGTGTCTTTTCACCTCTCAACGAGAGCCCGCCAACCGAATTCTCAACAAACATGCTGAACCAGGTTGGGGTACGCTCTTCTTTTTGCCCCCAGAGAAAAACGAATGAACCCAAACACCTTGGAGAACCCACAATGGATTTATTGTAGCGGTTTTCATATACAATTCTTTTCTCCTCGCTGGTCTGTTCAATTGGGGCTTTCCATTGGGTTGAGGAAGTCTCCCAAAAACCAGTAGGACCCCATTCCGTAATCAGGTAGGCTCCTTTATAGGCCGACTTATTCACCATATTTTCAAGGTTGCCAATAGCTCCATAACTGTTTATCCCGATTAAATCGAGGTGCGAAGTATATCTAGCAATAGAATCGAGTGCCCTGGGATTGTGCGTAATAACCGTTGAAACCAGGTGTTTCTTATCGATGGATTTTATAAGCTGTGCCAGTTCATCCACAAACTTCCAGGCAGCACCGAAATTGGCCTTTTCCTCGTGGTCAATCTCATTCCCAATACCCCAGACTAGAATATGGGGATCGTCCTTAAAGGTTTCGGCCAGAAGACGAACCTCTTCCCTGAGATTGTTCTTATATGTCTCGTCCAAATAAGAAGACCGTTTTTTTGTCAGGCCAATGCCTTGCATGATATACATGTTGTTTGCCCGGGCAAGCTCTATGTCCCTCTTAATTGACTCTACACTGCCTCCCCAGGTACGGAAAGCATTGGCTCCATTTTGAGCGGCAAGGTCAATCTTGTTCGTACCCCCAACCCCTTTAATGTATGTCTTGATCCCATCAATATAGAGATCGAACTTGCCCTTTTTTTCTACAATTTTAATTCCTGAACCCGCCTGAATGTATGGACTGATCAGCATTCCAGCCCATAAAAGGCAAGTGAGTTTAATCCTATTCATTATCATAGCTTTTTCAGTTATTTAATTCTGACTTTATAGAACGACGAACTGGTGGTTACAAACAGCGTATTCTTCTCTTTTCCGCCAATGGCCAGAGAGATCGGACGTTCATCGAGATCAATCCGTTTTATCTCATTCCCGTTTTTATCCAGCACAAAAATTTGTCCTTCGGCTAAATATAAAGTTCCATCCTCATCAACAACAGAACCGTATTCGCCGCGAGCAATTTTCTGTTTCATGTTAGTTAACCTTCCATCAGAAGCTACATCAAACTGATAAGTTAACTTCGTGTCTTCGTGCGAAACATAAACCGGAAGCGACTGACCCGGCGCAGCGGCAAACAATTCGACAGAACGTCCAAGATCATAAGTTTCAGGAATGATGGTAACTCCATCTGGGGCTAGAAAACTGGTTGCCGGCTTTCCAAGAACAACATCATTGAAATCGATTCTCCAGCGGTGAGTAGGATAAATCACCCGTTTTATATTTTTGGCATCAGCAGTCTGAATGCGCTCCAATGGCTGCATATCGTCTGTTTTATCCGGAGCAATGGCATAAACTCGTGCAGCCCAGTTCCCGTTACCCCATCCGCTATACCAAGGATTATCATCAGGTAATTTGGAAACGCTTTCCGGTTTTCCATCAATCATCAATCCAGGTTGAGGATCGTACCGACAAACAACAAGGAGATTATCTTTTGTATCAACCGCAAGAGAGAATGGTTTGAAAGGAAAATCGGAATAGAGCGAAACTGTATTGTTCTCAGCCGACCACTTGTAAACTTTTTTCAAGCGGTTTTCGCAGAAATAAACGTTTCCTTTACTATCGGCAACAGCTCCGGTGGCAAACTCAAATCCGAAGGCCAGTTTCTCAGGTTCACCAATTTTGCTGTCGGATGTTTTGTTAGATTTTTCCTTTCCGGTAATGGTAGCCCTGGCAAAATCCCACGGAAAAATCCTCAGGTTTTTGTTCATATCGTATGCTGTTAGTTCTGAAACATGCAAAACCTGTGTCCAATTTCGCATATTCCTGAAATCGATATTTTCGCAATTAGAAACTTTAATTCCCCAATGGCGTGGTGTATTAACCCGGATAACCCGATACATCCACATATTGGCAATCATGATATTTTTACAATTGTCCAGTTCCAGTGGTTGGCAATCTTTTCCTTCACGGCTTTCTTCTTCAAACTGGAAAGCATATATTTTCCAATTGGCAACATTATTCATCCGGCACTCTGCGCGCACATGATGTTCAAGCGACATGGCGTAAATACGAGCTGGCGTTGAGGTATTGCTGGCATAAAATCCAGTTCCGGCATAGGTGCTGGCCGTCCAGATATCCTTCAGGGTTCCTCCTCCTCCATTGGTAACCCATAAACTCCAGTACTGATTATCCCATGCAAGATCCATTCCAATTCCATTAACTGGGGAGGTTGGAGAGCTAACTCCCGTTTCCCTTCCCCTAAGTCTGTTAGCCATACCGGCGTCTCTCTGTTTGTCAGGCTTTTGCATGGTTCCATGGCCCCCTACAAACTTCACATCATTGATATATGATTTCTCACCAGCCATCCATTTCAGCCCAACTGCACGGTAATTATAAGCACCTGTATTCATCCCAATCCCGTTCACCATATCCTCGCCGCCTACTGACGATTCAAGCAATGGCTTGGGAGCTCCAAAACCACTAAAAGCGGCTTCGCTTTCTTTTAGAATAAACTGAGTAGCAAACGGATGAAGACCGATCAGTTTTGTTCCCGGAGCCATTTTCACCGTTTCTGTAAACCGGTAGAAACCTGTTGGCACATAAATATTTTTGTACTTGGCTATGGCCTCCTGAAAAGCTTTGGTATCATCGGTTTCACCATCACCTTTAGCTCCCAAATCTTTGATGTTTACCCAGGTATCCATTGATGGAAGGGCTGGAAGATCAGGGTTCAATTTTTCAGGAACTGTTGCAACCGCTTCGAGCTCACAAACGGTCTGAAATTGAGAATTATCTGTCATATCTTTCATTACAAGGCCATAAGTAAAATCTTTGACCCTATACATTTTATCCTTAGCGTCGACATGTTTTCCGCTTTTGGTGAAACCGGCAACCACCGGAACGTTTTTACATAGGGTATTGATCATGTTCACCTGATTGGTTTGATTTTCCTCAACACCAATAACCAAGGCTTTCCCCACGTTTTCGAACAGACAATTTTCCAGGAAAACCCGGTCGGTAATATCTTCTTGCAATTCGACACCAACCGGAGCATTTTTCACTTGCATTGCAACAATTGTCAATCCGGCATTACGGGTTAATACAGCCGCTTTCCGTTGCCCTTCGAAATAAAGGTCAACCATCATCATTGGCCATCCGGGTGATGTTCTGGAAGTAGAAATACCGTACTCGCCACCGAAGAATTTCACATCTTCCATTTCATTTCCCACATCGTAAACACCGGCAAATCCATTACCGATCTGAATATCGCAATGATTCACGATACCATGTTGAGCGAAATGTGTCCGTAATGCAATCGCCTTAGGGTTACCACTTTCAATGCGCAAATCCACGTTCGAGATGGCGCTATAAAATGTTCCGGCACCGGCATCGCTGGGTTTTCGGTCTTCGGTTACCAAACCGCTTGTAAACCAAATCATATAATTTTGTTCCTGTTGAAATCCCGGAGTATTTTTACCCAGAATGATCTCGGGACGATTTTTCCCATATCCGATCAATCGAACGGCCCCGGGAACATAAATGGTTTTGCTGATCAGGTATTTCCCTTCAGGGATAAACAATATCCCGAAATTCTGTTCTGTTTTTACCTGATTAATTGCTTTTTGCAGAGCGTCCGACACATCGGTTTTCCCATCGGCTATAATCTGGAAATTTTCGGGAGTAAAAAAGACTGCATTGCTATCCCCGGGCTTTTGCTGATAAACCGAAACACTTTTACCCTGATCGGCAAGGGCAGAAAAGATCCCTAAAGAAAAAAACAAAAGACAGGTCAAGGCGTATTTTTGAATTTTCATGATCGTAGAATTTAGAAAGTTTGTAATTCGAGATATTTCATCAGGTTAATTTTTACAACGACTCCATGTGAACTTTACTCCAGATATGGCCTGGATTAATTTTTAAGGTTTCGGCAAACTCTGACTTTGCTTTGGTCTTATCGCTCAGCCCTTCGTAGGCTAATCCAGCCAGGTAATGCTTTAAAGCAACCCGCGCTTCACCAGATTGTGCACTTTCAAACTGTGTAAAGAAAGCATTATCCCCTTCTTTGCTCAAAACATCGTCAAGCATCTTTTGAAACAATTGTCTGGATTCTTCCGGTTTCCCCGACTCCTTTAGCGCTAACCCTTGGTAATACAAGTATTCGCGATCAGCACCTTCTTTGTTAATCACTACTCCCAAAGCTTTCTTAAACAGCTCATTGGCTTCAGCCGTTTTACCCATCTTCTTGCAAATAAAGCCCAACAGATAATCGAACTGAGCGCTTCTGCTGCGACCGACAAGGCCAACTGGATAAGCCTGTGCTGTCTTAATATCACTAAGAGCCTTATCGTATTTTCCCTTCTTTAAAGCTTCAAGACCTCTAAGGATGTATGCATTCAAATAAGCGTTCTGCAATTCTCTTGCTCCTTCCGACTCCCTGATATTATTGGTAGTAAGAATATTGATAGCCTCATCAAATTTACCAAATTCGACCGTGCGGGTTGCAAGCCTCAACAAAGCATCTGACCGTTTTTTTGCAGTTGCCGAATTGGCTTTCAGAAATTCGTATTTCTTCTGTGCCGATACTTTATTCAGCTCATTCAGTCCGTCAACCTCAAACAGAAGGCGGGGGTCTCCACTGTTACAGGCTGAAGCTTTATTCATACTTGCCAATGCTTTGGTATAATCTTTCTGAATATCCCTGTAAGCCAGTCCCAGGTTTCGGTGAACGATATAAAAGGTATTATCGAGTTGGACTGAAGCTTCCCATAAAGCGATCGCTCTGTCGGGTTGATGCTCAAAAAGAAGATTTCCAAGATAGTATGGAGCCCTGGCATCGGTGGAATTCAACCGGATTGCGTGATCGAGAATGGTAATTTCTTCGGCACGGAATGGAAAACAGTAGGTTGTGGGCATGGTATTTGCTTTCTGGTAATAGGCAAGCGCTTTATTCTGGTCACCCAGCCTGGCATTAAAATAACCCATATAATAATAAATCATCGGGAAAGTTGCATTTTTTACTTCCAACCTCGATAATAAGTCAACTGCCTCCTGATAAAAACCACAATTTCCATAATAGGTAGCCATTTCCAGGTAAGACTGGTGATTATCGCGCATCATTGCAGTCATATTATTCAAACTGATATTGGCCTGTGCGGCATTTCCGTCTTGTAACTGCAGCAGGTACATTTCATTCATTGCCTGATGATCAATTTTATAGCTGTTCAGTATTTCGTTAACAAGCTCTTTTGCATCCAAAGTATTATTGAGTTTGCGAAGAACAACAGCTTTTAGGTCCAAAGCCCTGGGATTATCTGTATTGGTGCTGATAGACCTGTTCAGATGGTCCAAGGCCGTCTGGAAATCTTTCCTTAAACAGTCGATCTCGGCAAGCTGATAGTAGGCTGCCGAATGCCAGGCCGAGGCCCAGCTGGCCTGATAAAAGTAGTCGTATGCCTCATCATTTTTATCCTGTGCCCTGAGCGCTATACCCAGATAATAAAGGCTTTCACAATCTTTAGGTCGTGTATAATTTGAGGTAACCCGTTCAACAGCTTTTCTCAAATAGGTTTCGGCCTTTGTCCAATTGAAATTTTTGAGGCTCAGAATTCCCAGTTGGGTGTTTACCCGGCTGTCGCCCGGATCACGCTTTAAGGCTTCATTGTAATAAGGCATCGGATCAACGGAAGCATTGTAGAACTGGTTAAGTCGAAGTCCGGCAAGATATAATTCTTCAACAGATTTCATTTCTTCAGGCGGGCCAAAAGCTTTGAGTGGCTCTGGCTTGGCATAATCGGGCGCATGATGTTCTGCTGGCTTAAACGACAGCAGGACCTCTCCTTCGGATGAAGCCAAGGAGATATCCAGATCATCTTCGGTTAAGCCGGTGGTGGCTGGAATATCGCACTTGAACGGTTCTGCCGGACTTATATTTATTGACTTTTTCAGTAAGGTCTCTCCTTTTACTGTTTTCAAAAGCAACATGGCACCGGTATGCAATGAAGTCGTATTGACCCTCACTTTAATTTGCTTATCGGGAGTAATCTCCAGGTTTAATGCCCCGTTCAGATTTGCAAATTTGAGTCCATCCAGTTCGCGCACCGGGAACCAGGTCATTGTTCCCAGCTTGGTCTCATATGGTTGCAACCAACTATAATCCGGCTGGTTGTCGGTGTAAAAACCGGCCATCATCTCAATATAACGTCCATCGCTATCAGTAAGGCCATTGTTGATTTTCAGGCCGGAAGCATTGTTTCCGTCCGCCCAGTATTTCATACCCGGACTTACATAATGATTGCCAATCCATACTGTTCCCGCTTTTTTGTTGTGATCGTATCCGCCAAAATAGTCTTCCCGCGGATCCCAGGCAAAGAAGGATGAGGGAACATGTGTATTTTTCCACCAGCTGATATCCTCACCTGTAAAATCATAATTATTAAAACGGCTATCGGCAATTGGCCATGTGGTCATATCGCGTTTCCCATGATATGTGACATATTTAACTGATGGCGGGAAGATTACCTGGTAGGCCGAATCGCAATGAACGGCAGGAACTGACCAGAAAAGAAACGAATTGGAAATGGCAGTTTTGTTTAAGGGGTGAATGGTCATCTCGACCACCGAAGAATTCGGGTAAATGGTGTATCCCACCAGAATGCTCATCCGATGAAATTCATCCATGGTACTAATCCAGATTGTTTTGCTCCCGTTAGCATTCTCGTCAACTTTATAATCCATTGGCTCAACTGTATTTGGACCATGGTGATCAGGATATCCCCAGGCCAGACTACCTGAGATCCAGTTTCCAATCATTCCAATGAGCGAAGGCTTCACTACATGGTTATGGTAAAACCAATTGTAATTATTGGTTTTGTCAACTGCATAGTAGATCCGACCGCCCAATTCAGGAATAATACCCAGATCAATGTACTTATTCTCTACATGGATTAAATTATAGGCCTGGTCTGTTTTAACATCAACCTGGTTATCGTCGTATGGATAAGGATAAATCCTACGCTGAACTCCCTGATGACTTTTTCCCTCATAGAACCGCGGCATCGGGTTAGGAGCCTCATTCTTATAGGTCGGAATTATCATTGTCTCTTTCTTTATGGTCACTTGTCCCCAGCTCATAAAAACCGGAAAAAGTAATGACGCAGAGACCAACGCAGATCGAAGCAGCTTCTTCAGATGATTTGTTTCTCCATTCATAATTGTAGTATTAATTTGTCAGTTGGTTTATGTTTGTTTTTTATCGTAGATCTTTCATTTCAATACAAATATTCTCATTTTCAATAAATTAAAATTACTTGCATTAGCATATTAGTTTGGAAGGTCAATGATTTCTGATTTTTTTTGAAATGCAAGCAAGCTTACCAAACGTATGTCCCAACAGACCCGGGATCAAGTTTGAGTGTTGCCGTCTGGCTCCTGTACTGGATACGAAACGATGAGGTATTCCATGAATCGTTGGCAACGATCAAAACAATTTTGCCCTCAGGGGTGCGAAAAGCAACATTGGGCAATGCTTCTTCATTCTCTATGGTAGCAACCCGAACCACATCCCTCCGCTCTTCATCCGTAGTAAGGCTAACCGACATGCTGCCCTTCTGTGTTGAAGCAATGCGCACAGAGCCAGGACTTACAAATTTGGATGCATGAGCAACTACGTAATAAGCTATATTTTTGGTAACCTGATCACCATTTAAAGTAATGGCACCCTGGCACATCGAACAACCACCATCGTCAGTATGTGGATCATTCAATGGGTCGGCTGCCAGGTTCCACAGAATAGTATTCCGACTCCAGTTTTGCATCGTCCCGATAATGAGCCTCTTCACCTGAGAAACAACATCCGAGGTTGCACTTCCAGGACGTTCGGTAACCATCTGTTCGGTAAAAAACAGTTCTTTATCGGGAAAGGCATTGTGGAGAATTGACAAGGCCCCAATATCACCACCGTAATGATGGAACCCCGAGCCGTAAACATATTTAGCAGCCTCCGGATCGCTCAGAATTGTTAGTGGAAAATCAGGTCTATCGAGGTTATGATCGAACAGCACAATCTTGGTGCTCAGACCAGCTTTGGCAAAAGCCGGGCCCAGGTTGTTTTTGATAAAATCAGCCTGTTCGTATGCTGACATTCGCAAACTTGGCGTATTATTGACATTTATAGGTTCGTTTTGGGTGGTAATTGCATCAATGGCAATCCCCTCTTTTTTCATCTCCTGAATGTACTTCACAAAATACTGGGCATAAACCTGATAACATTCCGGCTTCAATGCGCCTCCTTTTACTTTGCCGTTTGTCTTCATCCATGTAGGAGCTGACCACGGTGAAGCCAATATTTTAATATCCGGAGATACCTTAAGTATCTCTTTCATTACCGGAATCACATCCTTTTTATCCTGACCCAAATCAAATTTTTCGAGATTATAATCGGTTTGTCCCTCTTTCAGATCATCGTATGAAAACACAAAACTATTCATATCAGAGGCACCAATTGTCAACCGGATATAACTTACTCCGATGTGGTTATCTTTCGAAGAGAACAAATCCTGAATCAAAGTTTTCCTTGCCTCAGGGCTCATCTTCATCATCAATTCGGCGCTTCCGCCCGTCAGTGCAAATCCAAATCCATCAATGGTTTGCATGGAATGCGATTCGTCGATAACAATTGGAAGCCCACGGCCACGACCTTTATCCGTAAAGAAAACTTTATCACTCATCTTCTCGAACAGCATTGACCGGTCTGGCTTGGAGATCCAAGCCTCAATTTCAATTGGGACGGGACCTTGTGCAAACAACTGGAAAGACCAGCCGATTATCAGCAGGAATATCACGAATTGGGTTTTCATAGTTTGAATAGATATTTTGAGTTTACATTTATTTATCCCATAAATCAGGAATTTGCTCATGTCCGCGGGCCCTTGCCGGCTTCTGGCTATAAGGCTCAGTGGCTCCTGAATGCACCTCATAAAGCCGCTTGGCTGTTTCTGCCATGGCTTCAACCTGCTCTTTGTATGGACGGTCGGTTACATCAACCAAGCCGCAGTTATAGTTCTCGCCATCGTTTCGACGACCGGTAAGATCCTGATCGCACCATTGAAAATAGGCAGTTCCGATCAGTCCTGGATGCGAATATCCTTGCTCTGTATAATACCGGTAGGCAACGCCACGTTCTTTTTGCGAATCGACTTGCCAGAGCGATTGAGCATAACCCCGGTCAACGGTTCCAAAATGGTATTCTCCAATAATCATTGGAAGATCAGTAATACTCAGGGCACGGTCAAGCATTTCTTTCCGCGGATAAAGGTCGTAGCAATTAAAACTAAGCACGTCAAAAGATTCTTTGCAGATTTTGAGAATTCGCTCATCGATGTTACTGATGTTACCAAAACGGATTCCAAGGTTCAAATGATTGGGGTCATATTTCTTCTGAGCATTTTTTACAGCCTGAAGAAAAGACCTGAACGTATTAAAAACAAATTCTTTCCGGACTTCGGGAGTATCTCCTTTTCCAAGAACATTTTTCAATTCTGCTTTTATGGGTTTATCTTCTCCATTGAGTATAATATCGCACAGGCGAACTTCTTCGCCCAGCCAGGCGGGCTCATTCCCAACAAAATACCCGATCAGCCATGGATTATCTTTATACTTTGAAACAGACCCCAACATTGCTTCGTCAAGTTTTTTCAGGAAATCAGGAGCATAAACATCGGCTAATCCCATCAATCCCCGCTCTACACCTGCTGTACGCATCGAAATCATGAATGCTTTTCGGTTCATAGCAATTACATCACCGCTAGACCAGTTTCCGATGGTATTCACTCCCCATTTATTCATACGCTTAATAACCATTTCGTTGGATTTTACTTTGACAGAGTCGCCATAACGTCTCGACAAGTTCCACTGCCCAAAATGATAATCGCTTCGCTGGAAACGCGGGTCGGCAGAAGGTTGTTGCGGAGGTAATTCTTTGAACATATTCCGTCTCTTATCAGTGTCCTTGGCATTTCCGCTGCGTCCCGGGGCAATGCAATCAACTCCTACAGAAAGAAACAGATGCCCTCCAGGATCAACAAACCACCAGCGGCCGTCAATCTTTTCGGTACGGAAGAAACCGGTGGCTTTTACCGTTTTCTGCAAATAACCTCCGTATTGTGAATAATTGTAAGCTTTTGTAGAAACAAGCTCCTTGTCTTCGGCCTGCCATTCGTTTTTTAACTGTTCCATGGAGTGAATCTTTCCGTCAAACTCGCCCAGGTTCCATTGTCCGAATTCATCAACAGCCGGTGTGGTTTCGAGGTATACATCTCCGGGATCTTCAACCGACAAAGCCACCGAACGAATCTCGATCTCCGGGTTCCCAATCGGACAACGCATTCTAATCCCAATTGAGTCGACCCCGTGCAATGGGCCGCGTTTACCTCCGAGGTTTATCCATCCGGTGTATCTTGGCTGGTTGAAAGTAGCCGCCAAATCACTATTCGCATCTGGAAGTTGTTTATAAAACTTCAATGGAATGGCTAATTTATTCCACGCATTGGGCACATAACTCATTACGCGTAAATCGTTGTACCCTGTTTCAGTGGTAAAACCAACCTGAAAACGTTGGGCAGTTGTTATTCTGAATTCCAGAACAACGTAATTGTATGAATCCCAATTTGTCGGCAAATTTGGGGTTATGTCTGCCAAAGCAAACTTCTTTCCGGAAACTTCTTTCGTATTGTCAAATTTGATTTTAAATGTCTTTTCTCCGGGAACACTACATCCGATAAATAATATTGATCCTAATACAATGAATGCTATTCTAATATTTCGTTTCATGATCTACAGTAAATTATTCGATTGATTATACGAAGAACTGCTTATGTTTTCAAATCCCACCTAGATGAACAGAAAAGCTATGGTTGCTAATTGCCCAGAAACCGACAAGGCGAATATTAAATTGATTGAACTAAAAAAGGGGAATTTTCAAACCTTCACTTTGTTTGATGGCTGTACTTATCTCTGCCTTGATGCCAAAGCCGCGATAGTTACTTAGGTAGCTTGTAACAAAATTGTTCTGTTTATGTCTGAATTTGATTCATCAAACATAAACAGAACTTATTTTCAGGTTACTTTATTCTTACACTGAAAAATTTTGACCGGGCAGTGATAAAGAGTGTATTTCCATCCTTCCCGCCAAATTGGATTGACGATGGCCTCATGGGAACCTCAATCTGTCCTTTCTCTTTCGCGTCTTTGTCAAAAATATAGATCTGACCGTCGGCAACATAAAGGTTACCTTCCTTATCCACGGCAGAGCCAAATTCGCCCCATTCGGTGAAATATTTCAGGTTCGACAAGGTGCCGTCTGGCGCCACATCCATCTTCACCATCCGTTTGTCGTATTCGTCGGAGGCATAGAACGGCTTTCCGGGGTAAGCTTCTAAAAGAGACGATCCACGTGCCAAATCGTACTGATCGGGAATTATGGTTTTTCCATCAGGAGCAAGGAAACACGATTCCGGTTTAAACATCACTACACTATTAAAATCGTGGAAATCGCGCCAACGATTCGATGGATAAAGCGCTTTGTAAACATTGGCTACTGATCCCATCGGAACTTTAGGCAAAATCTTGAATGATTCTTCCGGGTTCTCAGGGTCGATTGAATAAGCTCTGGTTTCGAACGACGCGTTGCCATATCCGGCAAAAGAAGTTCCTTTGGTATCAGGATAGCTCATTGGAGTTTCCTGTTTCCCGTTAACCATATAGTTCATTTGCGCTTTATATCTGACCACAACAAGGAGATTGTCATTTGAGTCCATTCCAAGCGACATCGGTTCGAATGGGAAATCGGCTACAAGTGACAAGGTATTTGATTCGACCGACCATTTATAGATTCTGCGGAACCGTTGTTCCGAAAAATAAATATTCCCTTTACTGTCGCGTGTGATTCCTTCGATAAACTCGAAACCTGAAGCCAGTTCCTCTACTTTTCCAACTTCATTGGTTAATGTTTCTTTACGGAGTTCTTTCCCGGTGACAACAAGTTTTTGCAACTCCCAGGGACGAACTTCAATGTTTTTATTGATGTCATAAAAAGGCACATCAGTGGTGTATTTAATCTGAGAATAATTGTGAATGTTAATAAAGTTTATATTCTCACAGTTCCATAAGCGGATCGAGTTATGATACGGTTCGTTTACACGGATCACCCTGAACATATAAACATCGGCAAAAGTCATGTCCTTGCAGTTCTCCAATTCAATTGGCTGGCATTCCGTACTTTCAACCGACTCTTCTTCCGTTTGAAAAACATATACCTTCCAGTTAGACACATTCTTGAAGCGGGCCTCATTGCGCACATGGTGCTCAAGCGACATGGCATAAATTCTGCCTGGGGTACTTGTATTGTTCACATAGAGACCGCTGGTAGAAAAAGTACTGGCAGTCCATATATCTTTGAAAGTACCTCCACCATTGTTGGTAACCCAGAAACTCCAGTATTGGTTATCCCAGGCCGCATTTCCTCCACGGCGATTTCCACCCTGCATCATGGCCTGAGAATTGCCACGTGCTGCAGCCTGGTTGGGTGATGTTGCCGATGGTTTATTCAATCCACCATGCCCACCAAGGAATTTAACATCGTTTACGTATGAATTGGCACCGGCCATCCATTTGACTCCAACAGCTCGGTAGTTGTATGTATTGGTATTGATTCCGATTCCATTTAGTATATTCCTTCCACCAACGGAAGATTCAAGCAGGGCTTTGGGCCCGCCAAAGCCACTGAAAGCAGAAGTGCTTTCGTCAATTTTAAGTTGCGTGCCCATGGGATGTAACCCAATCAGACAAGTATTGGGTTTCATTCTAAGGGTTTCTGAAATCCGGTACCAACCCTGAGGAACATAAATATTGTCGTATTTATCTATAGCTTCCTGAAAAGCTTTAGTATCGTCGGTTTCGTCATCGCCTTTGGCTCCCAAGTCGCGAATGTTGACCCAGGTCTCCATAGCCGGAAGTGCCGGAATATCTCTGGCAACACCTTCTTCCATTTTGCTTATCGGAACGATATCGCTCAGCGTTTGGTATTTTGGAAGCGAGACCATGTCATTCATCTGTAACCCGTGGTCGAAACTTCTAATCTTATACATTTTAGGGGTAACCGGGGTTTCGGTTCCACTTCTGCGGTATTTTACCAACACCGGAACATTACTGCAATCCACATTCCTCAAAGTAATCTGGTTATTGCTGTTGTTTTCGTTACTTACCACAATTGCAGGTCCGCTCACATTTTCGAAGCTGCTGTTCTCGATGTACAAGCGGTCGGAATAATTCGGGTCAATGTCAAAAACTGTAGGTACATTTTTGACCTTTAGGTTTACAATTGATAGGCCTGACTCCTGGCAACGCATTGCCGCAACACGTTGCCCTTCAAAATAGGCATCGGCCATCATGACCGGCCATCCAGGTGAAGCTTTAGTTGTATAAATTCCATAATCGCCGCCATAAAAAGCAAGGTTTTCCATCTCATTCCCGATGTCAAAAAGTCCTGCTTTGCCTTTTCCTATATAAACATTGATGTGGCTCAGAAAACTATGCTGGGCGTAGTGTGTGCGCAAAGCAACAGCAAAAGGGTTACCGTCTTCAATCCGAAGGTTAATGTTGGACATGGCACTATAAAATGTGCTAGCACCAGCATCACGAGGCTCCTGCCCTTCTTCAACCATTCCTCCGGTGAACCAGAACATGTATCTGGCTTTCCCCTTATCCGTGGGAATTTCGTCCTGAAAGCCCGGGGAGTCCTTGGAAAGGATGAATTCGGGACGATTTTTACCAAATCCGATCAACCTGATGGCACTGGGAATATAGATCGTTTTGCTTATCCTGTATTTTCCTTCCGGGATAAACAAGATTCCGAAATTACGTTCCTTCTTTACCTGGTTAATGGCTTTCTGAAGAACTTCTGACAAATCGGCCTTTCCATCAGGTTTAAAACCATAATTTTCCGGGGTGAAATAAAAAGCTTCCGGATCGTTGGGCCGTTGTGTATATATCGACTCCAGTTGAACTGCGTTCAGTTGAAAGCACGTCAGACACAACATCAATAATAATATCATGTTTTTTTTTGACATAATAAATGAAATTTTCGATTAAAAAAGGGAGACAGGTCAGGTTCATGCCATTGAAACTAAGTAATGCCTGTCTCCCCAAATTATTCTGATTTATATAACCTACTTGGCAATATTCAATTTTACAAGTGGTGAATAATTATGTCTGACAGTTCCTACATTAGGAACTGTGGCCAATGCTCCAATTCTGAAGTAGTAGTCACGGGTAGTTTTGAAAAGAGTAGGGTTTGCAGCCACATCCATTGTCAAAGTAAATTGAGTTGCTGGGTCTATTGTTGTGCTTACAGCAGGAGGTTTCATGTAGCAAGTACTACTGGTAATCGCAAACTTCACATAATTTCCAACCCATTTGTCAGTAAATGCAAACAATCTGATTTCGCTCAATTTAACATCGGTACCACCGGCCTCAAGATTAAATGTAGCTTTCACTGTTTTTGTGGAAGCGTCGTAAGTAATTGCCGGATTAACAACGCGTAAGTATGGAGTTACCGTAAAATCGTAAGTATTATCACCTTCTTTTATAACAAAATCATTAACTACAAAAGGATAGAAGTTCGTATTGGTAAACTCGATCCTGTAGTTGGAAGCAAAAACAAGGTTATTGGTATATGTGCCGGTATTATCAATATTCCAGGTTTGTTTAGCCTCAGTCTTCCAGCCCAATTCATAAACTCCGATTGAATTGCCGTTGGTAATATCGGTCCCGACTAATTCACCAGTCTTCTTATCAAGAAACTTTCCGGTTATCGTTGCATTGGGTCCGTCATAATTGTCAATCTCACAAGAACTCATGATCAAAGAGACAAAACATGCCAATAAGAATAAATATGGTATTTTTTTCATTTCCTTAAAGTTTAAAGATTAATATCCCGGATTCTCAACCAGTTTGTTCGTACTTCTACCTGGGATAGCTTCGTAATAACCTGTTGCAGCATTGAATGTACGACCATTGGCATATTCATCGTAATAGTTATTTGCCCTTACGAAAATATATTTTGGGGTAGCATCACGAAGATCGACCATAGGAACCAGAACTGTTCTGCGTGTACCACTGAATAAGGTGTGGTACTCTCTCCTCCTCATAAGATCCCAATATCTGAAGCCTTCAAAAGCCAGCTCAACACGACGTTCTTTAAGCACATTCGCCAGTGTGAGTTGAATCTGATCGGTATGGCCAGCTCTTTTTCTCAGTGCATTAATGTAGTCTTTAGCAAGATTTGCATCTCCCTGCCCACTTTCAACAGCGGCTTCGGCATAGTTCAGATATACTTCGGCAAGGCGCATGTCAATGAAAGATGTGGTTGAAGAGTTTTCCACGCCGGCAACTGTTTTACCTTCCTGAAGATATTTCTTCACCAGGAATCCAGAGCATGAGAAGTTTGCATCATCGGCACTTCCAATTTTATAGAATCCAGAAAAACCTGAAGAACCTTCGGCGCCATAAGAGTAATAAGTTACCCCATTTTTGGTCTCCTGATCAGAGGCATAGGCCACTACTGTTCCATTGGATTTAACAATACCACCCTGCATGATGATTTTAATCCCTTTATAGGTAGATCCGGGAACAATGACACTTGCCAGTAAACGGGCATCCTTATTGGCAAATGGTTCGAAAAGACTGTCGTACTTTTTAAACGGAAGTGCAACATTAACCTGAGAAGGATTGGAATAAGAATAATTCTCAACACCATCAGTACGGGTTACAATTTTTGTACTTGCACCGTTTCCGTTGTCGGAATAATCTTCAAAAAGGTCAACCAAATCCAAGGTCGGGCTGAAACGTCCAAATTTATGGAATCCGGGACTTGCCTGTGCCGGGCTGTATAAAATGTCCCAGCAATGTCCCTGGTTAGCCACTGTAGTACCATCAAGATAGGCTTTTGCAAAAATGATCTCTTCGTTTGAAGTCAAGAACAAATTTTGAAAATTGGTTGCAGCATCCTTTGGATTTGCTGGATTTGGTTTATATAATGCAAATCCACCTGTATTAATCAACTCTGTTGATGCATCGATACACTTTTTGTAGAACTCAGCAGCATCGGCAGCGTCCATTTTAGCAAAGTTTTTAGTAACGGCATCGCCCGAAAGTGGAGCATTACTCCAGTATTTGGCAACCGATGCCGCATGAAGGGCAACTCTTGATTTTAAGGCTAAAGCTGCCCATTTTGTGGCACGGTACACCCCATCGCTGGAGTTTGTTTTGGCAGGAAGGTTTTTAATTGCCAAATCCAGTTCGTCAAGAATGAATGTCCAAGTCGCTTTTTCGGTGTTTCTGGGAACATATAATGCGTCATTGCTTGTTCCTGGAACATATTTATCATCCATAACATAGTCAATCAATGGAACGCCACCATAGCGTTTGGCAAGACCGAAATAGATATAAGCACGAACAAAGTGAGCTTCACTCTTCAATTGCTCGTAATTTGCCGGTGTCAGATTCGCTTTAACAGTCTCAAGACTTTCAAAAAACTTATTGACTTCACGAATTGAGCCATATGGCCAGTATTGACATGATACAGGTCCAATCCCAGTTCCTGCACTTGCAGTACTCTCATCCGTATACATCGATAGCTTGTAGGAACTCTGCATACCACCCTTCCAGCCATGACTGTTAAATGCAGGAGCTGTCGCAGTCCAGTCAGCAGGATAATAACTGAAATCTTCCATTGGCATGCTGTTATACAGAGTCGCCATTAATGTTTTGAGACCATCAGGGTTCGCCAGTAAATCCTGCGCCGAGGTTTTGTCCAACGGCTTTAGTTCAAGCATATCAGAACAGCCTACAATTCCAGACAGAATTGCGAAACTGAATATATATGAAGCTATTTTCATTTTCATAATTTCCGAATATTATAAATTAATATTGACACCAAAATTGTATGATTTCATCAATGGATAAGCCAGAGATGCATCCCAATCAGCTTCCTGACGTTCTGGGTCAGCATTCTTGAGGAGTTTATTACAGAACGTCAAAAGGTTATTGCCGTTCACAAATATCCTTACGCTTTCCATTCCATATCTATTGGCAAATGCTTTAGGTATTGTATATCCGATTTCAAGGCTCTTAAGACGAAGGTAAGTTGCCTTTGGTCTCCAAACATCTATAACCAATGCCTCGGTGGTATTATCGTAGTTATAGTTGCGAAGGGCCGGATAGAATCCACTCACCCACTGGGTTGCCGGATCATACGGATTATCGGTCACATTAACAGTATGCCATCTGTCGAGGTATTTCTCGTGCAAGGTGGGATAACGACCGTATCCCCAAATGTCATTGTTACGGTAGTTGATTGAGTAGCCTGCTGCACCCTGAAATAAGACGTTCATATCGAAATTCTTATAGGTTGCATCTATTGTCAAACCATACTGCATAGGTGGGTTAACTGTTCCGTATGTCCAGTGGTCATAAGTTTGGTCCGCACTACTAATTAAGCCGTCCCCATTAACGTCAATAATTCGATAGCTACCAGGCAACATTTTCGAGTTACCGGCTGTTCCTCCAAGCAATGGAGCTGTCTCATACTGTTCCAATGAAGTGTATTGTCCGTCATACTCGTACAAGCCCATCTTACCGGTATAACGATTATTGTTGTTGTTAATCCAGTTATCCCATGAACTTGAATAACCGCCATTTTCAACATGCAGGTTCTTGGTGCGAGTGTAGGTGAAGTTTGCAGTTACGCCATAGCTGAAATCCGAATTAACCTTATTTCGATGCGACAACGAAATTTCAAATCCATGGTCCATTCTTGAGTTAACGTTTGCCTGAGGGAAACTTGCCCCAAAAATATTAGGAACTGATTGAACGCGTGTGGCAAGCAAACCATCCTGTTTTCTCTTAAACAGGTCAAACGAACCACTCAATAACCCTTTCTTTAATTCGAAATCAAAACCTAGGTTGCTGATTTTGGAAGTCACCCAGGTAAGGTCGTCATTCACAACCCCAGGAGCTACCATACCAACAGTCAATGATCCGCTATTGAAAACATAACCATTGGCCGGATTAGCAGTATAGGCTGAATAATAAGCAAAAGCATTTCCAGCATCGGTACCACTTTCTCCATATGATCCCCTGAGTTTCAGGTTCGAAATAATTGGCAGGTTATCTTTGATAAACGATTCTTCAGAGATTCTCCATCCAAGGCTGGTTGATGGGAAAAATGCCCAACGATTTACTTTGGCATATCGGTATGACCCGTCGTATCTGGCAACCACTTCAAGAAGGTACTTTCCGGCATAATCATAATTAGCACGTCCAATGTATGCAGCGTATTTACCAAAATAACGTTTTCCGGAGTTCGATGCAGTAGTGGATGTTCCTTGGTCAATGATGTCATTTGTGAAAAGATCAGAATAAAGACGTTTTGCCATAATATCATCTCCACGAGTACTGGTAAATTCTAAAATTCCTGCAAGATTCAATTTATGCAGACTGAACGATTTGGTATAATTAGTCTGGAAACGGGCAACTGATCGCTGGAATAAACCAACCGTATTCGAATATTGATTTGAACCGGTTTTCTGAGAAAAAGCATCAGTATAATAATCATACAGGTTGTATGATTTTTGCAAAAACGAGGAATTGGTGATGTTTTCGTCAAATGCGCCAGTCAGCACCATAGACAATCCTTCAATTTTCTCAAAGTTGTAAGTCAGATCAGCAGTCGATTGAAACTGGGTATTTCGCTGTTGGTTATAACCGTCCAAATTCGGATTCATCAGGGCCCAGGCATTCTTACTTTCCGGATTGATCACACTTAAGTGATTCGGGTTAGCAATCGTGTGGTAATTAATACCTCGATCGTTAACCATGATGGTTTTGTACGTCCACAAGAAGTCTTCACGTGGAGACTGTTTCTTATCTAAACGCCCAGAAACAGAAACATTTAACTTCAGGTTCTTGGTTAAATCAGCTGTAGTTGTCGATCTGAAATTGTACCTTCGATAGTATTGTATTCCACTTGTTAACAAACCATTGTCTTCAGTATAACCAAAACTGTTGAAGTATTTCACGTTTTTGGTACCCCCTCTCACTGACATATTATGTGACTGTTGAAACACACGTGGTTCCAATGTAAGTTTGATCCAATCAACATCCTGATACCCATCAACTCCGGTACGGTACTTTTCAAGAATATCAGCAGTATAGGTTTCCGAAGCCCCCGAATTTCGATCCATTTCGTTCTTCATAACACGGTAGGTATAAGCATCTACAGTATGTTCCATACCAGTTGCACTTTTCATACCTAACAGGTTTGAATACGAAAATTGAGCACGTCCTTCTGCCCCTTTTTTTGTTGTAATGATAATAACGCCATTAGCAGCATTCATACCATAAATCGATGCAGCAGCATCTTTTAGAATCGACATACTTTCGATGTCGTTCGAGTTGATCTGTGCCATATCTGAAGTACCATCTCTTACAATTCCATCGACAATAACCAGCGGTGCTCCAAATCCTCGGATACTAACATAGTTGTTGAATTTACCAGGTTCACCGGTAAGCTGACGAACCATAAGACCTGACACTTTCCCCTGAATATTACTGATAAGGTTCTCACTCTTCGTCGAGATAATACTTGCTGAAGTAATATTTGCTACAGAACCAGTGAGTGTTTCCTTTTTAACTGTACCATAACCAATTGCAACGACCTCCTCAAGGCCAATTGCCTCGTCTTCCATAACAACATTAAATGTTGATTGGTTTCCTACTTTTATCTCTTGTGTTTTCATCCCAACAAACGAAAATTGCAAAACAGCATTTTCGGAAATGTTGGATAAAGAAAAATTACCGTCGGCATCCGTAATCACCCCTGTTGTAGTTCCTTTCACAACCACAGAAACTCCAGGAAGCGACGCATTAGTCGAATCAGTTACTTTACCAGTAATTTTCTTCTGTTGCTGATTTATTGAAGAAGCTCCATGGACTACATTTGCATCGGGGGTTGCCAAAACAATTTGCCGACCTTTCACCGTATAACTGACATTAGTCCCCTCGAAAATCTTATCCAGAATTTTATCGATTGTACCTCCTTGTACCTCAATATTAACTTCCCGATCAACATTAATCAGTTTCTCTGAGTATAAAAAGTAAAATTCGCTCTGGTTTTCAATCGCTCCCAAAGCGTCTTTTACCTTCGCATTCTTCAAATCTAAAGAGAGTTTAGTTGTCTGGGAATAAGACTCTGAAGCCATCGTTCCCAATACCGAAATTAGAATTACACACAGTGTTAGTTTCATTTTTAAGAAAATTTTTACTACACCTGGAATTGTTTTCCCAAGAGCATCATCTTGCCATTTTTTTTTCATAATTTTGCGTTGATAATGATTTAATTATTGTCAATTTTATTGACATTATTTTGAATCCCAGGCAGGAAGATGGTGGTGCATTTTCCTGCTTTTTTGTATACCTCATCGTGTTTTATCCCATAGGCATCACTTTATATTTTATTTATGAATAGCATTTAATTTTTCATAATATGTTTAAAATCTATGATTACCTTTTGTTTTGAAAAGCTGCCATCAGTTTGTTTTACCCGATTTGTCAATTGATAAATTACCGGTGTTGCAAGCGACATTAGTTCAAGCACCTGAGGTAATGTCTCATCTGTAAAAGTGGCGGTGAAAGTAAACTCCTTAACCTTTTCATCAACGATTTCAACCTCAACATTGTACCACCGTCCTAACTTTTTTGCAACATCTTCTACCCTCTCATTTTTAAACACCAACAAGCCATCTTTCCAGGCAGTATTTTTTTCGGGATGTCCTGTTTCAAGGGTAAATGTATTTTTTCCCGAATCATACTTTAAACATTCGCCTGGCGATAAGGCTTTAATTTCCTGGTTTGAGTTTCTTTCATATAGCAATACCTTACCTTCGACAAGGGTAGTCGCAACATTATTATCTTCAGGATAAGCACTTACGTTAAAAGCTGTCCCAGTAGCCTTCACCTCTATTCTGTTTGTTTCAACAATAAATGGTACTTCCGAATTATGAGCAACCTCAAAATAAGCCTCACCCGTTAAAAAAACTTTACGGTTTTTACCTTCAAAATAATGAGGATATTTCAATTTACTCCCATGATTTAACCAGACTCTTGTTCCATCACCCAAATCAATTTTCATCCTCGAACCACCAGGGGCTAGTACTTCCAAATCACTTATATTACTTCCCGGCCTATCTTTTTCAGAAAGATTAGTGTAAAATAATAAGGTTAAAACAGGAATTAATAGGATGGCAGCAGCACGTGTTATTATTGACAATATTTTGTATTTGGCCGATGCTTTTTTATTTTGATTGGAATTCTGGCTAATGTTAATCTGGTGATGAATTTTATCCAATACTTGGGTATATTTCTTTCTTTCAAAAGTCCCTACCTCAGGCTCAAATTCATCCCAAACATGCTGAATTAAGTCTCTTTCTGAAACTTCTTGCGTATCTTCTCTGATCCACAAAAGAAATCTTTCGAACTCCTTTTCAGTACAATTGCCCTGCAAGTATTTTATGAAAATCTCTTTCTCCATATTGAAATTGTGTTCTGAAAACAAATCTGAAATTACTGACTAATATATGCCTTTGTGTTATGATGGTTATGCATCAAATATAGATTGCTTTCAATAGTGAAACGTTTAACTTTACAAATACCACTATCTCAATCCTGAAAAAAAGTGATTTTTCTTAAAAAAATAATCTTGCTAAAATCAGATAAAACCAAATGTAATTTCAAATCAGCCCAAAGCCCTTTGTGGTATGATGCCAATGAATAGAAATGTTAAGTCAAATCGAGTGAGCGATCCCGAGTAATCGGGAGGACTGCTACATTTCTTCAATCGGTATAACTTTGCCAACTAAAAAACTGGATACTTTTAGTTGCATACTTCCAAATGGAGCATACGCGAAAGATAAACGAAGAGTAGTTAAAGGAATAAACTTATAAATAACAGGTTTATTAACACAGAACCGTCCATATTTTCACGCAGGTACTTTAATGCTTTTACCATGTGGTTTTCGACCGTATTCTTTGATATTCCCAAATGTTCAGCAATTTCAGGATAAGTTAAACCTTCTTCTCTGTGTAATAAATAAACCTGCTTTTGCCTATCAGGTAAATCAGATATCAGTTTTTCAACCTGTGCGTTTAATTCATTATATTCAATCTGACTGATGATAGATGGAGCAATGTTAATTATAGAAGAGTTTCTGAGAACTTCAATGTATTTCTCGTTGCTGATTCTTTTACGAATGAGGTCAATTGAACTATTATACGCAATAGTGAAAATATAAGAATTCAATAATTTGTAGTCTTCAAGCTTATTTCTCGACTCCCATATTTTCACAAAAACTTCTTGTACAATATCGTCAACTTCAGCTTCATTCTTTAAAATTTTGAAAACGAATGAAAATAATTTATGACTAAACATTTCATAAATCAGGTCAAAGGCCAACATATCCCCATTTCTCAAACGAATCACAAGTTCTTGGGTAATATTATCTTTACTTTGTTTCAATGGCTGTTTGGAAAAGATATTTCTAGCGACTAAAACTATAAAAAAATTGAATACCTATTCATTCGAAGTATTAAAAACTATTTGTCACCAGAAATGATCGACTTTAAAATTTCAGTTATGATCAATATTTTTTATGTGCGGCAATTTTCTACCCTGATTGAAAATAAAAACATGAGGAGTAGCTGTCGGTTCATTTTTAAAGCGACATATTGATCTACTCCATCATAAAAAATTAGAACTTAAATAATTTGTCTAAGGCACATTTTTGTCTTCCTCTTTCTAATATATATCGTCAAAATCGCAATCCCTGTATTCTTCAAAAGCTATGATTTAACGAAAGTTAAAACAGTATTTTGTAATTATATTCACAGGTGAAATCTATCTGGGACTCATCAAAGTTTTAATCGAATATTTAATTTAGAAAGTAACGCGGCAAAGCCTACCATTGTAACCGCCCATCCCAAGGAGCCAACAACTGCCAGTAACTGACTGCTTTCCTGTTTATAAAAGAATAAATGCACGCCCAAACTCCAAACCACGAAATAAATAACATCAGGTGCGAGATAAGTGGTCAACGAATTTTGTCCGGCAGGTTTGAATATTGCTGCCCACCGGTATTTTCCGTATCCGTCGATTACCAGAAAAAGCAAAGCAAAAACCAACATGCTAATGCCATTGCAAATCAGTCCCCAACTGGGCGTACCCTGAATTTTTGAAATGATGAACCAATTCCGAAGAAAGAAACCGACCGATAAAGACAATATTCCTCCTCCAGAGATGATCATTGAGCGCTTTGCAATTGAAAGGTGCGACATATTTAATACCTGACTGATAGTAAATCCAGCCAGCACAATTGAGGGCACGTTCCCGCTTATGATCACACCAAAAACAGGATTGATGAAATTCAAAAATCCAAGCATTCCCGACTGCGACAAAACATTCATCACGATAAAGAAAACCCACACGCCAACTGTGGCTATCAGGTTGCTGCCAACCAGCAAACCGGTGACTGCTGCTACACAATAGCCCCAGCCAATCAGGCCGAGAATTCCCCACCAACCAGTTACCAGCCACGAAACATGTTCGGCATTACCTGCCTTGAAAACAGCTGCCAGACTAATCAGCCCAATTAAGCCAAGAATCTTCAACCCAAGAAAAAGATTTTTCATTTTGGGTTTGTCCGGATACGAATTCCAAATTAGGAAAACGGTAACGTACATCAGAATTGACCACAGATTGCGGTTGATACCGCTTAACTCTGGATTCAACCGGCCCGAATTCATCATCAGAATACCGATAATGAGCAGGCTGACGGTCCTAATCAGAATATGAAGTAAAATCTGCCCGTTTCCTTGTCCTTTATGACGACGCGCCCGAATGGCATAAGGAATTGACATTCCGACCATAAAAAGGAATCCAGGGAAAACCCAGTCGGCAAGCCCCATTCCGTCGAAATCACCTTTCGCATGTACCATCCACTGAGGCACTCCGGGTTCGAATAAATCGTTCACAAACAACATCAGGAACAGGGTCAGCCCACGCATGATATCGATGGAAAGGATCCGGTTTTGTTTTACTGTTTTATCGGTCATTATTTTTACCTTTTATCGCCAAAAACATTTCCCCTCTTGTCTGATGCCACTACCCATCGTAAACCTTCAATGAATAAGGCATTTTGTGTGGCATCGGAGAATGTTTGAGTTCCGTGTCCCATGTTCATGTAAATCATGCGGTATTTTTTGTTGGTCCATACCACCGGACAGTCGCCATCCGGAAGAATGTCTTTTAAACCCAGAGGATAGTTGTCGAATGATAAGGTCGCCAACACTTCAATATCCGGATTCTGGCGTGGACTTGGTTTCCACTGATACCACTCGTTAATAGGTGACATGAAAGTATCGGGTAGCGTCTTTGTTACCGGATGATTGTGCGTATCTACAACTACTTTGGCAGGTTGTGCCGGCCAGCTGTTCCGCCAGAATACACCGCCTCCCAGAAAATCCAAAAACCAAGGCCAGTTGGTACTACGGTCGTTATAAGCTGCCACGTGAAACCCAAACCAGCCACCACCTTTTTCCATATATTCGCGAAAAGCCTGTCGCTGATTTTCAGAATGTGGAAAATCATTCAACATCATAATTACCGAATAATCTTTTAGCTTTTCAGCATTCAAATCATTCATATTAGTTGTCGATTCAAAAACAAAGCCATTGCCTATGGTAAGTTCCTCAAAGAACTTAACAGCCTGACGGGCAAAATCAACATGCGCAGGTTCTACATTTTCAGAATAAAAAGCAAGCACTTTAAATCGCGGAAATTGTGCATTTACGGTCAGTACAACCATTAAAAACAAAACGGTAAGGAAAAGATTTTTAAATTTCATAGGTTATTATTTTGATTTAGTTTTTTATTCGTTTGCTGCCCAAAGCAATGCATTGGCAAACATCTTTTTAAAATCGCTGGAGTTAAAAAGGGTTCCCGAGTGCCCCATCAAAAAGTACACATTGCGGGCTTTTACTTTTTCGTTGGTCCAGATAGCGGGATGATCGCCCATTTTTATGTCGGACGCTGGTTCGTAGGTCGATTCATCGACTGATGCCAGCACATGTACATTCTGACGCGGATTTTTGTCAAACGTGTACCATTCATCGCCACTAATCAGGAACGACGGATTTACTCCTTTCATCACCGGGTGTGTATTGTCTTCAACATTTACAGTGGCCGAAGCTGTCGCTGCCACATAATTTTTAAATCGTATTCCACCCATAAAATCAGAAAACCAATTCCACATTTTGTAGCCATCGAATTCTCCAAGCAAACTTGCATGATGGAAGCCAACCCAACCGATGGTGCCCTTTTCAATGCACTTTATAAAAGCATTTTCAGCTTCTTTACTCCAAGTGTACGGAGGATAATTTAACTGAATAAACACCTTGTATTCCGACAGCATCCGGGCATTTATTTCAGATGCATGGTTAATGACTTTGTACTCGAAATTGTTCTCGGTCGAAAACGTGTTCAGCCAATCGAGCGCGGCAACCACAAAGCCTTCGTGCAGACCTCCACGTTCGGTTAACACAAGGGCCTTAAACTTTGGGCCTTTTGCCCACGACATCTGCGAAATGCACATCACCAGCAGCAATGCACCAATCCTGATTGAATATTTAACCACTCTCATTTTTTTCGGTTTTATTTGTTGTTAAGTCAATTACTTAAATTCTTTTTTTCAGTTTACACGGACATGATTTAAACTAAATTCCGAATTTTGATTATTTGCAGTTTGTTTTTGATATCAGGACATCTTGCCAGAATCTGAAATTCAGGAACAAATTGTCAACAATTTCCGGCTAATATTCACTTGCCAGCGAGATCCATTTCCCGGCCGATGTTACCCAAACTTCCTTGTAACACGAGGTGTTGGTTTGGGGCCAGTATGGAACATCTTCGTTGCCCAGCGACCTTATTCCGACTGGCATTTCACCCACTGATTCTCCTGATGAAAAATTATCCATCTGCGGATAATTCCAGCCTTCGCCCGAAATTAGAGACTGGCCAAATGGGTTTTTACCTACCACCCAGTACAACTGTTCAAGGCCAATGCGAATCAGTTCATCGTCTTTCAGAAATTTTCCACAGATAGCTGCAGCTTTTCCCATCGAAAGATGAACTGCAGTATTTCCGTTGAATATGCTGAACCATACCGGAAAACGTTTCAGGTAATGGGTATCGTCGAGCTTCACGCCATTTTTCAACTGTATGGTATAACTTTCTTTGGCGTTGGGTGGCATAAAAAGGTGCAGATGATTAAAACTGTCGTCGTCCTGATTTTCATCGATTCCATAAACACCGCTCGCCAACATTCCGTATGGAGCCGTGAAAGGCATCAGGTTTTTCAGGTAACCGCCATAAAGTTCAATCGACTTTTTCCACTTCGCAAAATCGCAGTGTTTGGGCTGCGTCCGGCACAACAATTCGAGCGCCTGCATGTACACCTGTTCGCGCGATTGGTGGTTGTAATGCACAATCACTTTCTTCGACTGGTCGCGATAGAAAAATCCGTTTATTTTCGTCTCGGTTCCTACCGGATCGACGCATTGGCATCCCAATGTATAATCCATGAAATCGCACGCTTTTTTGGCATAATAAGTTTCACCCGTCAGTTTGTACAACATGCTTGCAGCCCACGATGCAGTTGCCATATACTGGCTCCGCGAGGTGTTGTAGCTGTGCTCGTACATAAACTGAAACTCGTCCATCCCTTTTGCCTCATACTTTTCGATGGCAAAACCAAAATCTTCTTTAGCCACTTTCCGAAGGTGTTCTTGAAGCGCCTGATCGTTGTCGAGTGTCATCGCCGCATAAGCTTCGTAAGCCGCATACAGAAAATTATCGAATGAATTATTTTGTACCCGCACCGAGGTGATGTCGTCGAACGAACCAACTATACCGTCCTGCCAAATGACCAGGCCCATGCTGGTGGCGCGGTAACCATCACCATATCGGTTCTTCAGGATAAAATCGAGGCCCCATTCGCCCTCTTCTCTCAATCGTGCGGCCAGCGCCGGATTTTTATCCTTCAGCAAACTATAAGCTTCCAGAAAATTATAAGCTACATCTCCGGTTTGAAGTGTTTGTTGCGACAAGTCGCCCGCATCGTGCCAACCACCTGAGTAGGCAATCCGCTGCCCATTATGTTCCGAAAAAAGATCGACATGACAATTGCCATGCTTGCCCGGAACAGCATATCCGCAACGCTGGCAGAACACAAAATTTGTTGTTCGCCAGAGCGAATTTTCCCAAATATTTTTGTCAATCAGAAATGGCTTGGACGAAATATCTCCGACTTTGATCCTGTAATTTCCCAGCTTGTTAAAATCGGAGAAATCGAGCACCGAATACGCGCCGGTTGTCGTTGTTTGCTTTTTTACCGTTCCTGAATAAACCGATTGACCCGAAGCAGCATCGACCAAACTGAACTCATTTTCATGATCGTTTTTGCCCATATTAATAATCGCAGTTTTCGGGTTGTTCAGTTGATAACCCGAAGTAGAGTAAACCAGCTTGTTTTCGCCAGGCTGCCATCCGCTCACCTGCTCCGGATTTTCAATTTTCTGAAGTTCAATTTGATCAATGTAGTAAATAACCGAATCGCCAGTGGTTTCATCTTTTCCTTTCAGGCTCACACTAAAACCAATTTGAGCAATTTGGTCGCGCTGGTATTCATCGAGATCGAGAAAACAGGTATTCCATTGTCGGTTTTCGAGGTGAACCAAATGGTCACCTTCCTGCCGGTTGAAACCAGCTTTGGTTAGTTGGGACTGGTTGTTGATAAAAAAATCGACATTAATCACCCTGGCGCCCTCACAATCAGGATATATCCTGAAAACAATACGGTTATAGGCTTCCCAGTTCTGACTACCGACATCGAGCGAAGCTGAACAATTTTCGTAGGTGGCATAGTCGGGATCAGATGGCGAACCTTTTGCCCGTTTTCCGGTGAAAGTCGGAAACTCCATCCGCAGGCTCCCTTTTCCTGAAATGGTTTTGGCTTTCGAAAAAGAGATTTTGCCCAATCCTGAATGTTTCCAGTTGACTATTTCTGTAGCAGCAACGAGCGGCTGCACAGCCAATACCTTTTTCTGCAAGCTCATCGTTTCGAATGAACGCGATGGATCGGGCGTTAACGGACTATGAATATTGCCACTGCGAATTATTTCCTTACTCAGCAACGGATTGTTGTTCAGCGAAGTTTGAGCCCGAGCCGTCAATGCCAAGCCGGCTATTGCAAAAACGAAAAGCAGCTTTCTCATCTCCTGAAAATTATTTGGCATTAAAAGGTGCTTTGTAGTCTTTTCTCAAAGTGATAATACCTTCTGAAGGGAAATCTTTCGGGACTTCCTGTGTCACTTTCCCGGTGGCGGCCCATTCAGCCCCACGGAGCAAGGTCACCTGAAATCCGGTGCACTGCATCGAGTAGCACAAAGGCGGATCGTTGCCCACATGTCCCATCAGGCTTACAAATACGCGGCCCTGTCCGTATCTGACGGTCCACAAAATAGGTTCATCACGACCGCTTCCGTCCAGTTTCAGATCGTCGTAAGTGGTGGCCAATATCTCAACATTTTGCCCCGGACCACGGGTTTTTCCGTATAATTCATCTTTAAAATGTTCCCAAACAACAGGCAAGCCTTTCAGGATAGGATGTTCGGTTGCGCGGTTGGTTACTGTGAAAGGACGCTGCAAAGCGTGATGACCAGCTTCTCCCGGGGCATAGTCATAAACTGTCTGCCCGTTTTTCCAATAAACATACGGCCCATCCTTTTCGTTGCGTCCATTCCAGGCTCCCATCCCAATCATTTTATTGTATTCGACCCAGTCGTCCATTGGTACAATCGAAGAGTGAACAATCACAACGCCGCCACCATTGGCCACATATTGTTCGAAGTTTTTTCGTGTTTTTTCGGCCCAGGTATTTCCGCCATAGTTGATAATTACTAAATCGTATTGCGAAAAATATGGATTGTACTGATTCATGTCGCCGTCCCAATCAGGAGTTACTTTAATGTCAACCGTAAAAAGGCCACTGTTTTCGAGCGTCTGTTTAATGGCATCGCTACCACCCTGCCACCAGTGTGCTCCGTCCTGTCCGGTTACGATCATTGCTTTTATCTTGGACTTTTCCTGTGTTTTGGCAAAACCGGCCAATACCAGAAAAACACACAAAAGCAGCAAAACCGGCTTTTTAAAATATTGTTTCATTATTGTTATTTGCTAAGTATGTTATACACCGTTTTCAACATCGCTTCTTCCACATCGTCATCGTCATAAGACCAATACATGCCACCGGCCAAATTGCGGTCGAGGATATATTGGCATTTTATGCCGAGTGACTTCAGATTTTCGTAGGTATAAATCATTTCGCCTTTGGCATTGGCCAGATAAGGCACCTGCGCAACTTCGTCCCATTTCACCTGAAATTTGGTTTGCCTGTCGAGGCTTTTGTAGTCAACAGCACCAATGGCTTTGCGGTCGCCTTTTCCGTAGAATGGCATTCCCATTACCAGCTTATTGGCCGGAACGCCAGCCTTCAGATGCGCATCGACTGATTCTTCGCAGGTTATTCCGCCAGCCAGTTCGGAGCGGTAAAGCGGCGCATGATGATGCGGTGGCATGGCCATATCGTAGGCCATGATGTTTACAAAATCAATATAAGAATCAATTTCCATGAAGTTGATGTACTCAGCAGTTGCCACAGATGCAAGTGTCAGCAGTTTTTTCTGACCTATGGCTTCGCGGATGTCGTGCATCAAGATGGTAAAGTTTTTGGTATCATCCGGAGAAGATGAAATTTTGGCAGCATTGCTGGTCGGGTATTCCCAGTCGATGTCGATACCATCCAGTTTGAACGCTTCGACCACACGCTGACAATCGGCGGCAAACTTTTTTCTGTTGTTTTCGTCGGAAGCCATTTCGCTGAAACGACCACTACCCCAACCGCCAATAGAAAGAAGGACTTTCAGCGAGGGGAAGTTTTTTTTCAGTTCAACAATCGCCCGAAGTCGATCCTCGTTGTCGATGCGAACACCATTGAAGGTATCGTTGACGTGACCAAATGCATAATTGATGTGCGTCACATATGCCGGATTGGGCATTACATCGGTCCACGATGTCAGGTAGGCTACCACCACTTTTTTCCCGAATTCAACTTTGTCGTAGTTCCAAACCACATTTAGGTGATTTCCTTCTTTGTCGACGGTGAATTTCCCATCTTTGAAATATTTCCGGTATAACTCGAATTTGCCGTTGTTATCGCGGTCTTCAAGTACCAAATCCCTATCCGTAGAAATTGTTACATCGGAAACATATTTGACCTCTTTCGAATAGTTATCGATGATGACATAATAGTTTTTAAACAGATCGAAATACGGATAATGGCCATTGTGAGCGCTGAAAAGAATAACTTTTTCGAGGGCTGGACTATTATCCATCTGCACCAGCTGCGATGAAAATACGCCAAACCCTCGTTTTTGCACCGATGTAGGATAGTCGTCCCAGGTTTGAGGCAAACTGGTCGAATACTGACACCAGCCAGAAAGTGCACCAATAGCCAGTAAAAGCAATAAAGCAATTTTCTTCATAACGAATATTTTCTTGTTATTCACCAACAGGCAAATCAGCGGTCTGCTTTACGCGTGAGCCAATTAGCGCATAATATAGAATATATACTTCGGCAAACAGCACAATCAGCCAGGTCCATCGCCAGCTTTGCAGCGAGTCGGCAAAAGCGCCCTGAATCAGCGGTAAAATGGCGCCGCCAACTACACCAATCATGAAAACGCCTGAAGCCTTTGATGTGTATTTCCCAAGTTGGCTAATAGCAAGTGTAAAAATGGCACCCCACATGATGGAATGGAACAAGCCTACCGTTACCAGCATCCAAATATTGTTGGTTGCAATAGACAGCAGCACCATCATTAAGGCCAGCGATGAAACTGTTGTGAGTTGAACCCTTGGCGTGACTTTGCTAAGCGAACTACCAACCAATCGGCCAATCAAAATGCTGAACCAATAAAAAGTTGCAGCCAAAGCCGGAATGGTGAAGTTGATACCGAACAGGGTCAGCGCATCGTGTCCAAAGAAAGAAATGGCGCCAACCTTTTCCTGATATTCGATGACATATAAATTGATGTTGTTACCAATACAAACTTCCGCTCCAACATAGAAAAACACCGCGATGACACCGAGTTTCAGGTGACTGAATGACCACACGCTTTTTTCAAGCTTTTCTCCGGCATCAGCTTTGGTACTTGGAATGTCGGGCATCGAAAGCCGCGAAAGCACCAGAACCACCAAACCCATGATGGCCATCAAAGCCAGAAATGGTGCAATCAACTGACTGATCTTCACCTGTTCCATTGCCAAGCCTCCAAAAACAATTCCGGAGACAAAGAAAGGTGCGATAGTTGTTCCGATGGAGTTGGAAGAACCGCCAATTGCCAAACGTTGAATGGATTGAGTTCCCTTCACGTAACAGGCACTCAGGTAAGGATTGATAACAACCTGCAAAATGGTCGCCGAAGCACCGACAACAAAAGAGCCTATCAGGAAAATAAAATAACCCAAAGGAATTTTAGCTGAGAAAATACTGACACCGGCGTCGGGAAACGACATTGTAAACAACGATGACAACAGGAAAATGCCCAGGCCCACAATCATTAGTAGAAGAGCTCTGAGCAATGTACTTTTATATCCAAAGCGAGTCACCCATCCTGAACCAATTCCACCGGTGAGCGGATAAGCCAGGAACCACGAAAAGGTGATAAGGGTTGCAAAGGTGTTTTTCAGGTTACCTGCCCCTTTCAGGAAAGCTTCCCGCAATGGCGCCTGAAACTGGCCGTTGGCAGTGGTTAAAAAGCCAATTACCAGGAATAGAAACACAAGTGATGCGAAAGGCACAACATAATTGGCCTTATTTTCTTCATTCATTGTCATTCGATAGTTAGGTTAGCGTTTATCCGTTATTTTAATGTCAACAATCTGGCTGCACCGGCATCGAGCAAAAACTCACAATTGGGATGCAACTGAAGAACCGAGGCCGGAATATCAGTCGTTACCGGACCTTCGAGCATCTGTTTCACAACCTCTGCTTTTCGCTCGCCTTTGGCAATAAGCACAATTTTACGGGCGTGCATGATGTTTTTGATTCCCAGCGTAAGGCCGCCCAATTCGTGTTCAGGCGGCGTGTTGGTTTCTTCTCTCACCCGTTTTTCGAAATCGGGATCCATTGGCGACACCCAGGTTTCGCTTTCAAACGGTGTTCCGGGCTGGTTGATCCCGATATGACCATTCATTCCAAGACCGAGCATCTGCAGGTCGATTCCACCGCGACGCTCCAGTTCTGCCTGAAAAATGCGGCATTCCGTTTCAAAATCGTCAGAAAGTGTTGGAGGCATGATAAAGTTACTTTCAGGAATGCCAATTGGTCCGGCAATCTGATCTTTGATCATGGTATAGCAACTGCCTTTGTATTCACGTGGCAGGTTGGTCAGTTCGTCGACATTAAACAGGGTGATATTAGATACATCGAACGGATGCAGATTAAAAAGTTCGCTCACAATGCGGTGCATGTTTCCGGTCGTTTGTCCGGTCGAAAGACCAATTACGGCTTGAGGGTTTGAAAGCATTTCGCCGATAATCCTCCATGCGGCCATTCGGTCGAATTCATACTCGTTTCTTGCTACAGTAATTTTCAGTTTCATAGGTATATTTTATGTTTTTTATTCCTCTTTTCTGTATATTGTTATGATCTGATTTTACAAATTCATGGCTACTGCGCCAGCCCCAATCAAACCTGCAAAATTTGGGTCGAGAGATGTTAAAACAATGCCCTTCTTCACAAACCGGATGGTGGTATGATTCAGTTTTTCCTGAACTTTTTGAAACATGAACACATCAGAAACGATTCCGCCGCCCAGCACAACCAATTCAGGATCGGTTACACGAACAAGGTTCATAATGAGGTAAGCAATGGCTCTGGAGGCCTGTTCTGCCAGGTGCATACAAAGCTGATCGCCTTGTTGCGCCAGCTGGTAAATGTCTCTCACATTCACCGGGTTTGTCTCGGGCAATGCGAGTTGGGTTGTATATTTTGCATGAAGCAGTCGGGCCTGTTTGTCGAAACCCATGCCCGAGGCAATAAGCTCGACACAATCCATTCTGCCACATCCGCACTGAACTCCTGTGTTCACACCCACGCTGGTATGCCCTACTTCCCCTGCGTTGTTGTGTCCGCCGCGTACCACTTTTCCGTTGATAACGCTGGCAGAAGCAATTCCAGTGCCTATATTCAGGTAGATAAAATGATCCGTTCCAACACCGTGACCGATCCATTTTTCAGCCTTCGCAGCACTTTTTACATCATTATCTATAAAACAGGGCATTCCGTATTTCTCAGACAATATAGCTGCCAACTCAACCGACAGGTTTCGTTTGGGGTCAATCTGGCACCAGACTCCATTGTCATTATCAACGCGCCCGATTAAACCTATCCCCATCGATGCCGGTTTTTTCCCGGTTGCCCAGCCAATGGTAGCCATGTAGTCATCAACTGCGGTAATAATTATTTCAAGCGCCTGCAACTGATCGACATAGCCGGTGTCGTATTTTTTCAGGTTTAATACCTGGCCTTTGTCAGATAATTCACCGACCAGAAGTTTAGTTCCCCCAAAGTCGAGGGCAAGATAGGTGTTAGTGGTTTCCATTCAGTTATTGTTTTGCTTAAAATCAAAGACCTCCCCGAACCTTATTTTTGTAATCAACCTTATTTTCAGTTTGATCAGACAAATGGTTTCTCACCTCGCAGAATAACGATTTACAGAGAAGGCCTGGAATTATAAAATGAAGCGTGCCTTGCGAATAGTGGCACTGCACGCTTCGTTATTAACTATCCTGATTTTACAACCAGGCAGGATTTTGTTTCAATACTCCTTTTGACTGATCGATTTCGTTTTGGTCGATAGGGAAATAACGATATTTTTCGGTCCAACCTTTATTCCCTAAAACTTCAGTTCCTTTGTCGAAACGAAGAATATCAAACCAGCGCTGCATTTCAAATGCAAACTCGTAATATCTTTCCTTGAAAAGTATATTTAAGTTAGCGTCTTTACCTTGGCTCAGTGAAATGCGGTGATTTTGATCTTTGAAAGCGCGGTCGCGCACTTTGTCAAACCAGCCCTGTGCTTCCGGGTCGGCATTACCACTGATGCGTACTTTCAGTTCGGCGCCAAGTAGTAAAACATCAGAGAATCGATAAAAACGGAATGACATATTCTGATTGTTTACCTGATCACTGCCGGTCGTATAGGATTCTTTACGCGGATGATATTTAAAGTTTCCGAGCAATCCTCTTTGAAGATTTATTCCTTCCTGGTTGGAGCTCACCGAAAATGTGTTTTTTCCGGTTTTTGTAAGTGCATCCGCTGCTTCATTGACATACACAATCACTGTACCGTCACGTCTTGAGTCGCCGGGAGCATACATATCGTAAATCTTCCAGGTCATGGTAAGCTGGCCATATCCCGACATTAGCCCTCCTTCTTCAGCCGAACGTGGGTCAACAAGATCACGACCACCAACAGTGGCAACTTTATTGTTCATTCCTGAACCTTCACCGGCCATTCCAACTTCGTAAATGCTTTCGCGCCCCCATTCGCCGTCTTTACGCCAGATATGTTTAAAGTCTGAATCAAGAGCATAAAAAGAGTTACTTGCTATACTGCGCATATCATCAAGTGCTTTGGGATACTGGGCCTCATCCCTTTGGAAAAGGACAATTTTGGCCCTCAAAACTTTTGCAGCATCACGGGAGATTCGGCCTTTCTGAGTGACAGCTCTTTCCGGCAAATATTGAATAATATTGTCAGAAAGGTCGCTCATAAGAAACTTGTAAACCTCATCTCTTGAAGCATTTCCGAAGGAATACAAATCGTTTACTGAGGTTATCTGACCTTTTAACAGCGGAATCTCTTTGTAACCCATATAAAGGTAAGTGTAGAAAAGTGCCCTGTAAAAACGCGCTTCTGCATCAATCGGCTTGATAAAATCTTCGCTTAACCCACTACGGCTCATTTCGTCAATAAGTACGTTTGCGGTAACAACACCTACATAAAGCCCCATATCCCATTCGTTCCACCAACCGGTACCGGTGTACCATTCGTTACTGAAACAGGTTGTCGGGGTGTATGTGAAATTATCCCATTTGAATTTATAGGAGCCTTCTCCAATACCACCACCAGTTTCGGCTTCATCAGAGAGTAATGTAGCATAGCTATGAACCTCCATAAGTCGGCTTTGAACCTCTTTCATCACTGCGTACAAACCTTTCATTACACCGTCCTTGGTTTTGTAGAATTCTTCGGTGGAAACTTGTGTCCGCGGATTAATCTCCAGGAAATCATTGCAAGATGCAAGTCCTGTTAAAACGAGGCACAACATGATTATCTTTTTCATACGTCCAAATTTTATTTTTATATTAAACAGTATGTAATTCACAACTTACTGAATTGTATTATTTAAAAAGCAACATTTACTCCTAAAGTAAGAGTCCTGGGCTGGGGATAAGTACCTCCATCGAATCCATTACGTGTGCCGACTTCAGGGTCGAGGCCTGTATATTTAGTGATCGTAAACAGGTTTTCGCCTTGTACATAGAAACGCAGATTGCTTATAAGCGCTTTTTTGGTAAGCATTGCAGGCAGAGTATAACCCAATTGCAATACTTTAAGACGCAGGTATGAACCATCTTCAACATAAAGGTCTGAAACAGCATTTGCTCCAGTATCACCACCAGTTGACGTAATGTTACCTTCATAAAGGATCGGATACTTGTTTGAGGTTCCTTCTCCATGCCAGCGACCAAGCCATGCTTCATCGAAGTTGGCGCGAGTAACATTACCACGTCTGTAGAGTTTGTATATCTCATTTCCCTGAACTCCTTGGAATAACACACTGAAATCAAAGCTCTTATAATCACCATTAAGTGAAAATCCATAAGTCCAGTCTGGATTTGGCTTTCCAATCATGGTACGGTCACCTCCATCAATATGTCCATTTCCATCGGTGTCTTTCCATCTTATACCGCCAACAATTGCGTTATCTTGTATTGCAGCGTCAACTTCAGCCTGATTCTGGTAAATTCCGTCCGATTTGTATCCATAATAAAATCCGTAAGGATAGCCGTTGGCACGCCATGTTACTGAACCACCAAGACCTCCACCAAGACCATCAATTGATACCGGAGTGTTAGAATCTCCCTGATCAGTTACTTCGTTTTTCACATAAGAAGCATTGGCTGCAACTCTGAAATTTGCTTTGCCAATATTGAATTTGTATGCTGCATCCATTTCAACACCTTTATTGCTTACAGTTCCGGTATTGGTGCGAATTGAAGAGTAGCCAGCGTAGTCAGGCAATGGAAGATCGAAGAGCATGTCTTTAGTCTTTTTGTTGAAATAGTCAGCAGTAACACTCAATGAATTGTTGAGGAAGCGAAGATCAACGCCCAAATCTGTTTGCTCTGATGTTTCCCACTTGAGGTTAGGATTAGAATATCCACTAGGTTTTGCACCCTGCATAATAACATTATCAATCACACCACGAGAATCTCCGGTGACGATAGTCGTAGTATAGCCGAATGCTCCAATACGATCGTTACCATTTTGTCCCCAACTTGCGCGTAATTTTGCAAAGTTCAGCCATGAAGCGGTGCTTCCCATAAAGTCTTCGCTTGAAATAACCCATCCGGCAGATACTGAAGGGAATGTACCAAATTTGTGGTTTGGACCAAAATTCGATGAACCGTCGCGGCGAACAGTAGTTTCGAGCATATATTTTTCGTTGTAGTTGTAACTCAACCTTCCGAAGAACGATTCCATCCGGCTGTCTGATGCACTTCCACTAACCCGGTCGCGCGGGTCGCCAGCTGTAGCTCCAGAAATATCAAGGAAAGATTTGGAAAGGCTAAGTTCAATCGGGTCATAACGAGTACCGTTTATCCATTGAGAGAATCCAGATTGAAGAGAAGTACCTGCAAGCAAAACAAAGTCGTTTTTGCCAATTTTCTTCGAATAGTTCAAAATATTCTCCCATTGCCACACTTTGCCACGGCTAAGCGAATTCCATACAGAGGCATCAACACTTTTTTGATCTGAGTTGAGATCGTATTTAGGGGTATATCCCCTTCTTGCACCTGATGACCATTCGAAATCGGCGGTGGTTTTATAAGTGAAACCTGGCAGTAATGTAAATGTAAGGTCGAAATTGGCACTAAAAATCTGAGGTTCGTTTAATGAATTGTTGCGCGCCCGTAAAGAAGCCAGTGGGTTCACAATTTCTCTCATATTAATTATATTATAAACTTTTCCATCAGGAGAAGTTACATAGTTGGGATAGATTGATTTATACAAATCAATTTGTGCAGGGTCAGTCTGATAAACCGACTCGGTTGGTGGCAACATATTTATTGATGCAATAATACCCCCAGCTTCGCTGTTACCAATGCTGCTACCCAAAGTTTTGGAATAGCTATAACTGGTCTTGGCTCCAAATACAATTTTATTGAGCCAATCGCGGTCTTTAGTGTCTAACAGTACATTGCTAACATTTAAGCGTGCATTATAACGATCAAAATCAGAATATCCTTTGGCAAAAATACCACTCTGGTCTAGAATGCTTAACGATGCATAATACGTGCTTTTCTCTGTTCCACCGGAAAGTGACATTTTGTGGTTTTGTATTGGTGCATTATTGTATGTCAGCAAATCCTGCCAGTCGGTATTTACATCCGAAACCGTAGGAAAATAATATTTATCTCCCCTGCCCGAGTTTTTTCCCATTTCGTTCATGAGCATTTGGTAGTCGTTACCGTTAAGCAAATTGGTTTTCTTTGCAGCATTCTGAAATCCGTAAGAGTATTCGTAGTTGAAAACTGCTTGTTGGTTGTTAGTACCGTTTTTAGTTGTTACAAGTATTACTCCGTTAGCGCCTCGCGCACCATATATTGCAGCCGAAGCAGCATCTTTAAGGATTTCGATAGATGCAATATCAGACGGGTTCAAATAGTTTATCCCGTTTGACGATGGCATACCATCGATTACATACAACGGGCTTGCATCGTTAACAGTACCAACTCCGCGAATGTAGATTTTAGAGTCGCTTCCAGGCTGCCCTGAATTGGATGTAATTTGTACACCGGAAATTTTTCCTTTCATTGCGTTCTGCACGTTGGTTGGCTTTTCAATATCCAGCTGATCAGTAGCTATTTGGCTTATAGCTGCTGTTACAACACTCTTTTTCTGAATACCATAGCCAATAGCTACAACTTCATCGAGGCCAATAGACTCATCTTCCATTGTAATACTAAAGCTAGTTTGCTTGCCCGAAACAATTTCCTGTGTCTTCATTCCAATAAAAGAGAATTGAAGAACCACACCTTCTTCTGTAGCATTTTTTAAAACAAATTCACCATTATCATTTGTTATCGTTCCTGTTGTGGTTCCCTTAATTAAAACAGTTACTCCAGGCAGAGGGACATGTTTTGAATCGGTTACCTTTCCGCGAAGTGTCCTTTGATCTTGAACAGTATAACTTAGTGACCCCTGCTTCGAAATAACAATGATCTTGTCCATGATTTTATATGAATAAACATCCTTGTCAAGAATTTTGTCCATTACCATATCAATCTTAACCCCTTTCAAGTCCAACGAATAGCGAGCCTCTGTATCCAATTGATCTGTTTTAAACAGAAATCCAAACTCTGTTACGTCCTCTATTTTCTCAAGAATCTGAATAATAGAAGCATCTTTGACACTAATATCAAATTGTGCGCTTTGCGAGTACGTCTTTCCGGCAATAGCCATTACCGAAATCAATAAGAATAAGCATGTTAGTTTCATCACTAATAATAGTTTCGTCATCCCAAACGTATTTACGTCTAGGAAGAATAGTTTTTTCTTCATATTTTTGTTTGATTTTTGTTATAAACTTGGTTCAGATACGGCAAATATTGGAACCATTACAAATTCAAAAAACTAAGCCGGGAGATTTATTTTTCCCGGTTTTCTCATTTCATATACAGTGTCTTATACCATAGGCCAATTGGTTTAATTTTTTGTAAATAGTTCCGAATTCATATAATTAATAAACTATAATTAGGTCGGGTTTATCAACATTTTCTACAATCCGATAATTAAATCCGGAACTTGCTTTTAATACATTTAGCACATGCTGCGCAGTAGTTGATTTTTTAATATTCCCTGTAAGACGGTAATTACGAAGAGATTCATTTTCAAAACGAAATTCGATTCCGTACCATCGGCTAAGCTCTTTACAAATGTCTTCAAGCCGCTCGTTGCGTATTACAAACTTGCCATCGCGCCAAGCTGATGGTGTACCATTATCAATAGAACCGATTTCTATTTTTTTCTGGTCGGTATAATACAAGGCGCTTTCGCCGGGCTTTAGTGTAAGTAGTTGTTTATCCCCATGTTCCAAAATATCAGCACTGCCTTCAATAAGAGAGGTTTCAACAATGTTATCTTCAGCATAGGCTTTTATGTTGAAAATGGTTCCCAAGTCACGCACAGTAATGTTTCCAACATTCACAACAAAGGGCATTTCTTCGTTGTGAACTATCTCAAAATAAGCTTCGCCTTTTAGCTCAACTCTACGGCATTTATTTTTATCATCCTGACAATATTTTAGTTCAGACTCTGAATTCAGCCAGATTCTTGTGCCATCGGTAAGTTCAACAATGCTGACACTTCCACGTGTTGCTGTATATTTTTGCACACCGTAATTTGGTTGTTGAGCATTGTTTGTTTTAAAAAGGTAACCGACAACACCCCCTAATCCCATAACGAAAACAAGAACCGCCGCATATCGCACGAATTTGGAGATAATAGAAATTGACTCTTTTCCCTTTTGCTCAGTAATCTTCTCCCAGAATTTATTAAACTCCTGATGAGTGTCTACCTGTGTTTGCTTCATCGAAGTTCGCAACCAGAGACTCTTCAACTGAAAAAATAATTCCTCGTTCTCCTCGTTTTCCGCGAGATGACTATAAAATTCTTTTTTTTCATCTTGGGTTGCTTCTCCGGTCAAAATATGCAACAATAATTCTTCCTTCATTTTCGAGGTGTTTAGTAATTAACAATCTGGTATGAGTATACCCTAATTATTTTCTCAAAAATTTATTTGAAAGTCTAAATCTGATAACTAATTCAGTAAATCCGAAAAAAGGACAATCACCGGAAGGTAATCTTTGAGCTCCTTTCTCAATATCTTCAAGGCTTTAGTGAGATGGGCTTCTACGGTCTTTTGAGAAATGCCCAATCGTTCAGCGATTTCCCTGTTTTTTAGTTCTTCAAAACGGCTCATTTCAAAAACAAGGTGGCAATTGGGTGGTAGTTTTTCGATGGCTCGTTCAAGTATTTCTTTGAGTTCGTTAAAATCGAGGTAGCTACTGTCAAGCCGGGAAAGACTTTCATACTGATAATGCATTTCAATCCACTTTATTTTCTCGTGATGTTTTAGCAGTATCTGCCTTCTTTTTAGAATGTTCAGGCAATTGTTTTTTACCAAGGTAAACAAGAAATTACGAATGTTAGAGTCGGACTTTAGCTCTTCCCTTAATTCCCATAACTTTAAAAAAGCATCCTGTACTACTTCTTTGCCTTCATCTTCGTTTTGAAGATAATGCAGGCTTAAGTGGCACAGTGGCTGAAAATATTCGTCAAAAATATTTTTAAAATACTCCTTATTCCCCTTTGCTAAGGATAAAATATGCTCAGACATACATCCTATTAAAATCCTAATCCTATATACTCATTCCTAACAATTAACTCTGCCGGATTGAGTATCCTCTCAGATGAGATACCTTGTCGCAAGCTAACCAGTTAACTCAAACAACTATCGACTTTCTATGATGCTTAAAAGTTCTAAATTTCTCGGGGTAAGAAATGCTGGTAAAAACAGTTTTTATTCATTTAGTTTATTTTGTTAGTAGCTACTTGTAATCTATACAAATTAAATCTCTCAGAAATAAGCAACTTATGTATTAAATAAAAGACAAAACGATATTAACTTCAACACATCCCTCCGTCTACCTCTATTGTCTTTTAATTAATTAGTGTCTACCGACCTCAAAAACATTAATAACAGCAAATTTGTGTTCCAAAAATACTATTTCTTTCAGATCTTTATAAGGTTGATTTTTGCATTCGTACAAAACGCATCTCAAAACGAACTCTTTGTCTCGGCATTAAACAACTTATTGCATTTGATTTAAGCATACGACCCCATTCATCGAATTCGCCAATTAAAAATATATTACTTAAGCAATGGATTAAAGAAGATTGCTTTCTTTAATTTCGGAATATCAACTTCTCCCTGAGTCTTCAAAATAATTTTACCACCGGGACCAACCAAAATAGTATAAGGTAAAGCTCCGTTCCATTCGGGGTCAACAGATTCAATTAACTTATAATTATCTCCTTCTGAAAAAATATAGTTTGTTAACGCAGAATTATTCCTTTTCAGAAATTTATGTACAGTATTCTTATTTGAAATTTTATCGGCTGAAATAGAGACAAATTCAAAATTACGAGCCCCATAAATTCGTTGTAATTTAACCAGTTCGGGGTATTCGACAACGCAAGGGCCACACCATGAAGCCCATATATTAATTAAACGAAGGTTAGGCGAATCATTTTTTATTAACGTTTTTATCCCTTTAACATCAATCTCATTTAACTCAACTGGTTTTGCCTGCCAGTTTTTGTCCATTCGCGCAACGGTTTCTGCTTTCCATGCCCATTTGGTTGAGCAACCCAATGTTTTGGTAACCGGATTTTCAATCAATTTGCCAGCCAAAACCGCATCTGTTGCAGCCCGTAAATTCTCGGCACGGCCAACTTCAGGATCCTCATTTTGATCGACATTGCCTACATACTGTAGCTTCCTGTTCTGATCGAAAATAAAAGCATGAGGAGTCGCTGCCGGACCATATTTCAAGGCCACCTGTTGGTTGTCGCCATCATATAAAAACGGGAAGTTGAATTTCTTATTTTCAGCTCGTACCTTCATGTTTTCATACGAGTCGTCAAATTCGCTCCAACCTAATTCTTCAAGAGCTAATCCCATATTACTGTTGGACATTATTGCCACTACCTGTACGTCTTTTGCCTTGTAGTCTTTTGTAAACTGAATGATACGGTCTTCGTAGTGCGTGGCAGTTGGACAGTGTACACAAGTAAAAATAACGACGAGTACTTTGGCATCTTTAAAATCACTTAAACTTACCATCTTCCCGTAGATGTCAGGCAAGGAAAAGTCGGGAGCGCTGGAGCCAATTGCAAGTGTTTCGTGCGATTGTTCCGCAATAAGCTGAGGATTGGGCACAAATACGGCGGCTGATTCCGTGTTCTCTTTTTTCTGTGGCGAAGAACATGAAACGATGAAAATACCCAAGCTTAAGATTAATAAAAAGATGAAATAGGATTTTCTAATTCTGATCATAATTGAAAAACATTTATTGTGTTAAAACGCCACACCATCCTCGTTTCCAGCGAGATGACGATAAAAATTTGCTTTCAACCGGAATTGCGTCTCCCATCAAAATATGCAACATTAATTCGTCCATAAATTCCAAGGCGTTTAGTAATTAACAATCAGATATGAGTATACCCTAATTATCTTTTTTGAATTAGGTTTTGAAAGACAAAATCTCAAGATAAGATTCACTCAGCAGCAAGAGGGATGAAGATTAAAGCCAATGGATGTTCCACTGGCTTTAAAAACTGACCGTTAGAAGTAACAAAATGACCATGACCCCAAACTTATTTTCAGTTATCTATTGTTCCACCATAATTTCGTCAACAAATAAACAAACAGGACTTCCTTCGGTGCCGGATCTTTGCGAATAAGTTCCAAATTTTCTTCTGCTATAACACATATAAACTGAGCCTTTGATTTTTTCTTTATTATTAATTGCTACTTAATTCGATCATGTTGCAAAGCAGCTTCTTTATTTTTACAGTACCAAATTGCCAAAAATTTTCGACAGCGGTTGGGACATCCACAATAACTTTAGTCGGATAATAAATCATATTTTCTTCATCCTGCAAAACACCTATGCTCACTTTCAAAAAAAAAATATTCTTTACCCATCTAGATAGTTAAAATCTTATCATTCGCTTCAATTCCTTTCAATTGGTCATCGCCAAAATTATCGGTTCACTTTGGCAGCTTGAATTCCTCTATTATCACCTCTCCACAACATAACGGCAGCTTCACGAGCCAATCCCACGTCCAAGATTTCGTCCCAGCCAAACAAGCAATGCGCGTTACATATAAAGATTTCTCTATTTGTTTATGAAATTGCTTTGCAACACCTTATCTTCTTTCAAATCATCTTATTTAATGCGCTGTTGGATTGTCTCACAGTTCTTCCCATAATTATTAATGACTTAGTCAACACCAATTTGTATGTAAGCTGATGAAAACAAATCTATCATTTCAATCAAAATGTCTTGCAGAAAAATAAACGTTGAATTATTAAGTAAACAATAAATTATAATCAAAGTCATCGTCCAACTTCAATTTAAATTGACCAACTAAAAATATCCTATAAAAACTACTTTTTTCAATTTCTAAATTGATATTCAAAATGTAAAAATTATTCTTTGTTGATTCTCTTTTTTTTCATTGTGTCGTTATGAAGCTCGATGAGGTGAGTCTGGTGTATTTAAATTATCTTGATTTTGGGCTTTGGCAGTTCACTGAAAGAAAACTAGTGCAGTAAATTCTGAATGGCAATCAGGCAGTTTCGCATAACCTCGAAAGCTTGTTTTAACAGTTGCCTGTCATTATCAACAACATTGTAACCCGAAAATGAATTCATGCGCTTGGAAAGCTGGTTTAGGTTCACCCCGATCTTGTTCAGTTCGTAATCCAGACTCCTAAGTTGTTCCTTCGCTTCGCTATCGAGCGAGATTACTTTTCGTTTGGACTGATCAAATATCTTATTCCGCATATAATCACTCATGCAACCATACTTTCCCTGTTTAGTCAGGTTTTGCAATCTGAGCTTTTCCTCCCTGGTAAGCCGGATAATTAGCTTCTCGGTTCTTTTGTCTGCATCGGATAGCTTTGGACGCACGAGTTATTTTCTGTTTTTCTTGCTTTTGTGTTTCCTATTGTTTCTATGTCGCAATGGCCTCTTTTGTATCTGCTATAAACGATTCAGAGGGGGGAGTAATCTTATTAAAAGAGGGGGGAGGATCATTTTATCCGTGTGGGCAAGATGAAAGGTATTTGTGCATACAAATACACATCTTGCTTCCCCCACTTTGAATAGTCGTATTCCTCCGTTTTGGGCCTTGGTCTATCCTAAAGCTAAACCTAATAAACCGAAGATACAACAATCAAAATAACTCAACATCAATCAATTAAAATGATTATCCTATTTTCAAAAGAGGGAGAAAAAACAGTCAAAAAAAGAAAAAGAAAGGTAATTGGTATGTGAAACGGCGGAAAAAGCAAGGCTGTTCTGCCCAGATCAAACTAAAACAATTCAAAATAAACTGGATGGTATTTCGGCAGAACACTCGTCCCGGCCTTGTCTTTTTTGGTAGCCGTGAAGCTAAATTGCCATTTCTTTTTCGATTTGCCGATATGGATAACCAAATAAAAAAGCAAGGGTGTTGGCGCAATGAAGTGGTGCCAACTCTCTTGCTACTTTCCCGAGACTTAAAGCCGTAGAAAAACGGAGGCTTTGGGTCGCAGGGACAGAACAATCTATTCTTTTAGAAAAACTTATATATTCAAAAGTATTAGAGTGTATTCAAGAGTATTCAAAACTATTTAAAAGCATTCAAGATTATTCGAACCAATTCAAGATTATTTGAACCTATTCATATTTGGAAGTATATTTTATTGGTTTGTAACCTTAGTATCTGTCTTATTCAACGTCTTCGATTGTTGTCTTTGTGGTTGTCTTTATGCGCCTGAATGACGTGTTTAACTCCTTCATCAATGTGTTTAAGATTTCATCTGCTATCAACAGTTTCTGTTCAGTCAACCGTGAAAGATCATGGTGAAACTGGGTGTGGTAATTTATTTCTTTAAAAAAATCTGCTCCGCTTAGCTTTTCAAACAGGTATTCCAGCTTTTCCAATCCAGGGTCTGCAAATACACACAGTTTCCAAAGGTTAACGGCAGACAAATAATTAGGCAGGTAACTAAGCCTTGAATAAACCAATGTTCGGAATATTCTTAAAACAGATTTGCTGAACAAATCAAAGATTCCTTCGGTATTGTCTTTCTCTGAATGATTCCGTAATACAAAATACTGGGCTGACAGATTTATTGCCGAACGGTTTAAATATTCAAGGTCGGGATACTCTGGCGTATGATTGTCTTCCCAATGAATGGAAGGATGGTTAGGATGGGATTGAAACTTAAGGTTCTCTGGTTTCATTATTTTCTTAAAGAATGACTGCTGGTAAAATAAGTTCATTTGTATCCAGCTTCGGCTATGGCCAATTAAAACAACTGAATATTTTTCTTCAAACCTGGAGTTCACGGACTGTTGAATGCGATTCAGGGTTTCGGTGCCAAGACTTTTGCCAATGAGAAGTAGAAAAAAGGTTGTATGTTGACTGTTTTGAACTTGATGGAACAAATAGATTTCTTCAACTGGTTGTATTCTTTCTATTTGTGTGACAATCTCTGTCACCTGATTGTCTCTTGTTGCCAATTCTGCTTCATTAGTAAATGGCTGTTTATGGAAGCCAGACTTGATCTGCGACTTTAGCCCTGAAAGGCGGGAAAGAACCATTTTATGGAGTTTTTCTTCTGTCTGGGAAAAACAGTCCATAAGTTTATCATTAAGCCGTATTTCGTCTCCATCTTCTGCAAAATCATTGGCTTTCTCCAATTCGAAGATCAGGTAGTATTCATTCCCATTTTTCGGAACAAATAGACTTTCAATTTCCGGGATGTATAAGATCAGCTTTTTTATTCGTCGGTGCAGGTTTTCTGATTCGAAACTGCGTCCGGTATAAAGCTTTTCCAGATGTTGAATGGTGTATTCAAAAACGGAGAGGTAGGAAACAAATATTCCGGTAAGGGAATCCAACTCCTGAAATCGCATGACCGCGCGTAAAAGGTTATCCCGATCGCAATTATAAGTCCTGGAATATCTTTTGAATTTCTTTTTAAAGGAAGGCCAGTCTGTATTACCATAATCCTTTGTTTCTGGATTCTGGTAGATGATAGCTGATTTTTGACAATACCATCCAAAGAACGGATTGCCAGCACGAAGTTCAGCTTTCATTTTCGCCAGATTGGAAATGTGAAAAAGGATTGGATCCCCGTTTTTGCTGTTCCGAATCCATTTTCGGGATTCGATGGGTTCAACATCGCCTGAATCTCTGGCAATAATTAAAATATGAGCATACCGCTTTGCATTTGCCGGATGATAAAAGATGTAGGTGATTGGGAATTCGCTGGCTAATTGTTTGAGTTTACCGGTTAACTGGTCATTCCCCGGAATCGAAAAATCAGGTTTTATCGTTGTATTCATGTGCTGTATTTTAGGGGTACAACACAAATTTCCAGCATCCTAAAAGCATATTCAATTCCAATGAAGGATAAAATATCCCGGATAAAAGGGTAATTTACTTGATTTTGACAACTCAATTTGGCACAAGCCTCTTGGAAACAATTAATCTAAGACTTCAATATCTTCTTTTATCTGAGAATTTTTGGTGAATGTTTTTGTTCACTTTAATCTTCTACCTTATTAAACAAATTTGTTTTATCTTTGAAATGATTGAAAATAAATGCAGCTATGGAAAGTAAAGTACATGAAGGTCGCAATGTAAAGAGGTTTCGTGAGATGCTGGGAATCAAACAGGATGCCCTGGCTTATGCACTTGGTGAAGGATGGAATCAAAAGAAAGTCTCCATGCTTGAACAGAAAGAAACCATTGAACTGCCTTTACTGCAACAGATTTCCGATACTTTGAAGATTCCGGTAGAAGCCTTGAAGAATTTTGACGAGGATAAGGCAATAAATATCATTTCCAATACGGTTAATAATAATGATAATGCGAGTGGAAATTCATTGTTCAGTTATTATCCTACCATAAATCCAATCGAACAGATAATAAAACTTCACGAAGAAAAAATCGCCCTCTATGAGCGCATGTTGAAAGAAAAAGATGAAATGATGAATCGGCTCGAAAAACTCATCAAGGAAAAATAGAATTCCTTTATATTTCAGTCGCACAGCACTACATTCTTTTTAACTTGAAAAGAACTGCTTAAAGGTATTACCAAAATAAAAAGTTACAATTTCAGTTTTATTGCCTCCACATCCTGCGATGTTTTTAAATCTGAATGGGTATTTGGCGAAGTGTACCCCAGCATCTTTGAAACTGTTTAATTAAGAATACCGTTTTAGAATTATTGGTTAGACATAAGCGGGATGAAACGCATTCAAATTCTTAATCATTTCAACGCCCAATTTATTTGAAATTAAAAAATCTTTCGTATTTTTATGTCTATAAAACGAACCAAATACCATCAAAAAATAGGTGAGTAAAACGGTGAGTCAGATTGAAATTGTTCTTTTCATATACAATGATATTAAACGACTTAAGGAGTAAATTCAGACTCCTGACAGGACAACTGAAAATCAACCACTTACGAATATTTCGTAGGTGGTTTTTTATTTCTTGCCAACGATCTTGCCAACAGATTGAGATTTTAAGTCGTTTTGAAGGGGAGAATAGTGGTAAAAAACACCGAACTACTTTGGTATAATCTATAAAATCAGAAGGCATTATTTATGTACTTCCTGAACATTTCAAAAAAAAGCAGAAACGTCCTAATGCTGTCCAACTGACGAATTAATATTTAACTGGTACTTTCCCCACTTTTCAATAGATTCTAACAATGGGAAAATTGTTTCCCCATTTTGTGAAATTGTATATTCAACTCTTGGAGGAATTTCTGCAAATATTTTCCTTTCAATAAAACCATCTTCTTCTAACTCTCTTAGTTGTGAGGTAAGCATTTGTTTACTAATCGAGGGAATTGCTCTCTGAAGAACGCCAAAACGATTTACTCCAACTTTTATACGATGCAAAATAATGGGTTTCCATTTGCCTCCAATTTTACTCATCGCAAAATTGATCGGGCAATTTTCAATATCATTTATAATCTTTTCCAAGGTTAATTTATCTTCACTCATATCTTAACTTCCTAATTATTAATATTAGTCTAAATAATCATACTATATCACTTAAACATGACTACTTGTGTAAACAGAACAAAGGTAATAGATTTGTAAATAATCAAAACTTAAAAACATGAAAGCACGAAAGATTTATATCATTTTATTGATCTTATTTTGTTTTGGAAATGGATTTGCTCAAGATGGCAAAACAATTTATCTCAATCCTTATACCGGAAATGATTCGAATACCGGAAGTAAAGACAAGCCTTTAAAAACACTTGTTGCAGCATCACGCATTGTCAACGAGGATACAAGCAATGAAGCAATAACCATTATCCTTTCAGAAGGAATTTATACAATAAACGAAACTTCAACATTTAAACCCACAAAAAGAACATTAACAGAAAAGGCAAGGTTAACTATCAGAGCTGAAATTTTACCTGACGATGAAAATTGGAATACCTCAAGTATGCCAACACTCATTCACACCATGCAATTATCAGATTGGTGGCAGGGACAGAAAGACCCATTTGGAGGCACGGGTTACGGAATGATGATTGAAACCAGTCATGTAACCATTCAGGGACTAAAAATATTAGGAATGCCCGTAGTGGAACATCCCAAACAAGGATACATACAAAGGGTTTATGCAATTGCCCGCCTGAATCCTGAATTTAATGATCTGGAAATTACACAATGTTTTTTTGCAGGTGATGAAGTTACTAATCCTAATCACCTTCCTATTATTGCCAATGGAAACGCGATTGTCCTTGACCATTGTTTATTTTACCATGTAAAACAAGGAATTGTTTACTGGTCGCGAAACAGTACAGGACATGCGATGAGAAATTGCCTGATCATTGGCAATTATGGATGCGGCATCTGGACTTCAGGGATTGCCAACGACTTTGATTTTAGAGACAACGTTATTGCCAATGGAAATTACATTTGGATCAGTCAGTTAACCAGGGACAGAGGGCAACAGGTTATTGGTGATGTTTCTAAATCAGAACCTATTCATTACAAAGTTTATAACAGCCTATTTGCCGGAAATAAAAAGTTTGTTGGTACTGGAGGAGGTCCTGCACTAAATTTCAAAGATGTCGACCCAACTATACTTGAACTTATTAATACAACAGTAACTGATAAACCGGTTGAGCTTGAAATGGATCAAAGCAAAAGGAATTATTTACACCCAATCGCAAGCAGTCCGGCAGCAGAAATAAGAGCAGGTTTGTTTAAAAAAGAACATGCTGAAGCCGAAATCGATAAGCAAAAATAAACCTCACTTTTTTTAAGCAATGAAATCGGCAAGATTCCAAACATTGGGAAGTAATTGCACGTATTCCGGCGAAAGAAGGTAGAAAATGCTAATTGTAAAATTGTGTTGAAGTAATTGCTGACTAAATAAAAACCAATTAATTAATCTATTATGAAATCAATAAATGTATTCGCTATATTGCTGATGGTTATCTTTTTGATTGGGAATCCCAACATCAACAAGGCTCAGAGCAGCAATGGCTGGCGCGGAACAAACGGTGACAACAAAGTTGAAGGATTCAATATTCCTGCAAAATGGCCTGAACAACTCAAAAACATCTGGCAAGTGAAAGTTGGACAAGGAGATGCCACTCCAGTTATGGTTGACAACAAAATTTTCTTGCATGTCATGCAGGATGGGAACGAAGTGGCATTGTGCCTGAACGCATTGGACGGAAAAGAACTTTGGAAAACAAGTTTAAACCCTTCTCCTGAAATTACTGGTCCCGCCATTGGGCATCCCGGACCCCGCAGTACACCATTTATAACTGGTGGAAAAGTTTTTTTGCTGGGCGCAGGAGGTATTGTCAATTGCCTTGATACCAGTTCCGGAAAAGTTATTTGGAAAAATGACAGTTATACCGAAGTCCCACAATTTTACACATCCAGCTCACCTTTGGTTTTAAATAACCTGTGCATTTTACAATTGGGAGGTAAAGACCATGGTGTTGTAGTGGCCTTTGATATTAATTCGGGAAAAGAAAGCTGGAAGCTGGAAGGAATTCCAACAACTTACGCAACTCCTTCGCTGATGAAAACTTCAGAAAACATACTTTTGGTACAGTCCGACACCGATTTGTGTGGTGTTTCTACAGATGGAAAATTGTTGTGGAAAATACCATGCCCGGTTATACAAAGATTCTCGAATGCAACATCACCGGTTTTCGAGGGCCAAAATGTTTTCGTTACTGGACAGGGAACCGGAACAAAACTTTTTAGTATTACTAAACAAGGCGAAACCTGGAATGCCAGGGAAATTTGGGCAAATGCAGAATTAGGAGTTTCGTTCAGTACTCCCGTTCTCAAAGATGGCTTCCTTTATGGCCATGAGGCCAAAAGAGGTGAATTATTTTGTTTGAATGCCAAAACAGGCGAAAAAGCTTGGGCAGATGCCACGCCTCATAACCGTTTCGCATCAATTACTGATGCAGGTAAAGTTTTAGTAAGCCTTCCTGCAACGGGTAACCTAATCATAATCGAACCTGATGGCACAAAATATGTTGAATTAGCCAAATACAAGGTTGCCGAAACTGAAACCTATGCTTCTCCTATTCTTAGCGGGAATAATGTATTTGTAAAAGACAAGGAAATGCTAACTTGTTGGTCGTTGAAATAAAAGTGATAGAATGAACCATTTAAAGCGACTATTCATTCACTATTCAAATTGACCACAAATTATCAATGCGGTTCATCCAATGATTTAAGGGTCGGTGGTAATTAACACCGACCATCTGAAGAATCAGACGTAATTACTAATATTAATTCGCTTTAACCAAACCCGAAATTCCGTCTTTTTCTTCCTAAATCTGGCAGATTTTTGTGAATTGCAAGATAGTAACTGAAAATGAGCCAATTTAGAAATGTTTAATTGTGGTTTCGTTTAAAAATAAACGAATAAGTTTTTGCTTGGGTAAAGGTCAACTTGCTAATAATTCCACTCATTACAAAATTGAACCAGTCTTTAAGTAGCGGGGAACATTGAAATATCGAACCTATTACATGATTATTACAAGGTAGTTGAGCTGTATAATTATCTTGTGAACGAATGAAAATGGCTAATTTAATAACCTGTATTCATTTGGAGTACAACCAACTTGTTGTTTAAATAACCGACTGAAATTTTGGGGGTGTTTAAATCCTAAATCGTAAGCAATTTCGCTGAAACTTTTGCTTGTGTCGAAAATTCTTTCTTTAGCAATATCTATCAATTTTGATTGAATATGTTCCTGGGGCGATTTTCCTGTTTCTTTTTTCACCAAATCCCCAAAATAGTTGGTTGACAAGTAAAGTTGGTCAGCACAGTATTGAACCGTTGGTAATCCCATTGTTTGCGGCTTATCTGTTTGGAAATAATCGTTCAACAAACTTTCAAATTTTTCTAACAGGTCAGTGTTCTCTTTATTTCGTGTAATAAACTGACGGTCATAAAACCTTACACAATAACTTAGTAGCAGTTCAATATTGGCCACAATCACTGTTTTGCTATGTTTGTCAATAGGATGTTGTAATTCAAAATCAATTTTATTAAGGCATTCCATAACAATTTGATGTTCTCGTTCCGATAGGTGTAAGGCTTCGCTCACCTCATACGTAAAGAACGTATAATCTTTAAAATGATGTCCAAGTGAAGTACCGTGTATCAAATCGGGGTGAAATATCAATGCCCGACCTTGCGGCTGAAAATTTTCTCCTTCGCCGGTAACACCTATCACCTGTCCCGGTGCGACAAACACAAGTGTTCCTTCTTGGTAATCATAGTTTTTACGTCCATACCGTAAGTCGCCGCATTTTACGTCTTTCAAAAAAATGGCGTAAAATCCCATATTAAACCTAATGAGAGGTTGCAAAGGTGAATTCGAATAATCAATAACACTCACTAATGGATGAAAGGTTTCTTGCCCCACCATGGCATTATATTGCCCCACACTTTCAATCTTTATTATCTTTTCCATAGTTATTCTTCTTTTACATGTACAAAGATAATGTGCAAATTTTAAATACTTTATGCGAAAAATGCGAATCAGTAATATGGATACAAGTTTCAGTAATTCAAATAATAGTCAGTTGGATTATTGAGGGGATATTTGCATCGTAATAAATAAATGATTTAAACATGCAAAGTAAAATGAGAAAATTGATGATTACGGTGGTAATAATAATCGCCACCATATTTGGTTTCCCGAACCAAATAAAAGCACAAAATCCAGTATCGAATAAGTCTAATATCTGGGTAGTAAAAAAGGTAACATTCAAAAACGGCCACCTGAAAATGGCTGGTAATCTTTATTTGCCAGCTGGTATGGATGAAACTCAAAAATATCCAGCTATTGTATCTACTCATCCGGGCGGAGGCGTTAAAGAGCAAACCTCAGGACTATATGCACAGAAATTAGCAGAACAGGGATTTGTAGCTTTAGCTTTCGATGCCTCACATCAGGGCGAAAGCGAAGGACAACCCCGATTCCTCGAAGACCCTAACCAAAGAGTAGAAGACATTCGATGTGCAGTCGATTATTTGACCACCCTTTCGTTTGTTGACCCTGAAAGGATTGGAGCATTAGGAATTTGCGCAGGCGGCGGTTATACGCTTTGTGCTACTCAATCCGAACATCGTATTAAAGCGGTTGCTGGCGTTAGTGCTGTGGATATTGGCCTTACATTTCGTGATGGATGGGATGGTAAAACACCAGTTCCAGTTTCAGAACAAATTAAGTTTCTTGAAATGGTAGCAAAACAACGGACTGCCGAAGCAAATGGAGCTGCCCCTATGCTAACAACCTATGTTCCCGAAGTGGTTGATAAAAATACGATCCCAGATATGCGTGAAGCTCATGATTATTATCGCACACCTCGTGGTCAACACGTCAATTCTACCAATCAGGTCTTATTTACAAGCTTTGATAAAGTCATAGCATTTTCTGCATTCAATCAGCTTGGTACTTTGTTGACCCAACCGCTACTTTTAATTGCGGGAAGTAACGCAGGTTCTCGCTGGCAGAGCGAACTGGCTTATAATATGGTAAAAGGTCCAAAAGAGCTTGCCATTATTGATGGTGCTACCCACATGGATTTGTACGACATTCCGAAATATGTAGATCAGGCTGTTGCCAAACTAAAAGAATTCTACGGAAAAAATATGTAAACTAATAAAGAATGTAGAGGTTTTATTTTTATTGAATTGCAAAAAAAACGAGTGGCTCTACATTCTTTTGTACACATAAAACAGATTGTCTAAATAAAATACATTTAATTGAGTTATAATTTAGTACAAAATATGAAAACAATAATTTGCTATTATTCTGGTTCAGGTAATACTAAACTTGCTTGTGAAAAAATTGCGCGTGATATAGAAGATGTTGAATTTACACTTTTCAATATCGTAACAGATGGGATTCCACAATTAGAGCTATTTGATATTGTTGGTTTTGCTTGCTTCACCGATTTTGGAGGAATCCCCTTACTAATGCAAAATTTCATCGAGAATCTTAATCCACAAAACCAATATTCGTTCGTATTTAACACATATGGATTTATGAGTGGTAAAACACTGAAAAATCTTGAGGAGCTAGTTACTTCAAAAGGTTTTAAAACAATTGGCGGTTTTTCACTTCATACCCCTGAAAACTTTCCTCCAATGATTGCACGGGGTATGGCAAACGAGCAAGCGCCCAACAATAGAGAACTGAGCAATTTTAACGAATTTATTTCCATGCTAAAACAATCTTTTGATTTGATTGATAAGAAAATGGAAGTTAAAGTAAAAGGGGTTTCTATTGGATTTATGGGATATTTACTTCCAAACTATCCGCGGACAAAAGCACGGCAAGACATGGGTGATAAATTTGTTGACCAGACCCTTTGCACCCAATGCGGTATTTGCCAAAAAGGTTGTCCATACGATGCCATAGAGTTAAAACCACATCCATCTTTTGATATGGATAAATGTTATGGATGTTGGTTTTGTTATAACCATTGCCCTAGTAAAGCAATTTATACAAACAAATTTCAAAACAAAGGTCATTATCCGAAACCCATTAGTCTGTACAAAGAGAAAATGTCATGACAAGACAAGTTTCTAATAATCCATTACTTACTTTAATGAACTTTAAACTAAAAAAAATGGCATGGATTATAATTGGGATTATCACCCTCGCAGTGGTTATTCAAACTTCTTCAGTAATTGGAATTGAATACTACCAACGCAAGCAAAATGCTAAATTGATAGACTCTTTTAAGATAAGTCAGCAACACACCAATTCCTTGGTTGTCTATTTTTCCCGTTCAGGTAATACCGAGTTAATGGCTTATAGAATAGCTGAAATCAAAAAGTGTAATATCATGAATCTGGTCGCAACCGACTATAAAATTGGGCTCAACGGTTGGGTAAATGCAATGATGGATGCCAGAAAAACGACTGCTACAATTACTCCACAAAAAGTAGATTTGTCTGCATACGATACCATTTACATTGGCTCCCCAATTTGGCTTTATAGTCCGGCACCTCCAGTTTTCGAATTTGTAAGTAAAAACAATTTTGAGGGAAAGAAAGTTATTCTATTCAATAGTATGAACAGCAAATTCGAGCAAAAGTATATCGATAATTTTGCTGCATTGGTAAAACAAAATGGCGGCGAGTTTAGTAAACACCTTGTTATAAACAGGGGAAGAATGACACAACAAATGACAACCGATGAATTTTTAGAAGCTGTTAAAAATCAAGTAATTAAATAATTCAAAAACAATAATTATAAAAAAAAGAAAAATGGAAAAAAGTAAAGTATGGTTCATAACAGGAGCAAGTAGTGGAATAGGGTTGGAGATTACCAAATCAGCACTTGCTGCAGGGTACAAAGTTTTAGCCACAGGACGTGATACAGAAAAGGTATCTAATGCTATCGGAGTGACATCTGGTAATTTAATAGTTGCAAAAATGGATGTTGCCAATCAAAAAGAGATTGAGGAAGCAGTAAAGTTAGCCGTTGACAAGTTCGGAACTATTGATGTATTGGTAAATAATGCAGGAAATTTCTATGCAGGTTTTTTTGAAGAATTAAGCCAACGGGAATTTGAACTTCAATTTGCTACAACTTTATTTGGGCCAATGAATGTAACCCGAGTAGTTCTGCCAATTATGAGAAAAAATAGAAATGGGCATATCATCACTATCTCATCAACTGCTGGATTTTCTGGTAATATTTACTGTTCGGCGTATGCCGCTTCGAAATTTGGTGTAGAAGGTTGGATGGAATCAGTAGCAATGGAAGTAGCTTCTTTTGGTATCAATACAACCATTGTAGAACCAGGATTTTTCAGAACCAACTTGCTTGAACCTTCTTCAACAAAATGGTCTGAAACTTTCATTGAGGATTACGCTGATAGTAATGCTCAACTGCGCCCTATGTGGCAGGGTTTGAGCGGAAAACAAGGAGGTGATCCAGCGAAATTAGCGGACGCTTTAATTAAGATTGCAAATGAAAATGAACCACCGAAGCGATGGTTAGCAGGTGCGGATGCCATTGCACAAGCGGAAGCAAAGGTGAGTGAGTTTCAACAGCAAATCAATGCCTATCGTGAGTTATCATCATCTCTTGCACATTAAATTCAGAAGCCCCAACGCGGGAAATAAAGTTTTTTAGTTTAATAATATATTTTCAGAAGATAACGAATATGATAAAAAAGCCAGTGTTTTTACACTGGCTTTTTAACTAGATGGGAACATCGAAATATCTACACTATTGGAAGATTTTTACAAGGTAGTTGACCTGTATAATTATATCGAAAATGATCATATAAATTCAATACTTTAGTCACATCGACTACTAATAGCTGATTCAAATTGACCACAAAATCTTAATCGGTTCATCATGTGATTTAAAGGTCGGTGGGAGTTAACACCATTCTTTACCCCCTAACTTTAATTTCCAATAATAATTTGTGTCAGAATAAATCTATCGTAATTTTAAACAATCAAACCTGATTTGTTTAGAACTATACCTATATGAAACCATTCACCCTAATCACATTACTGTACTTTTCAATATTGTCAGTAAATGCGCAGGATTATCTGATCAATTTTTCTGGTACAGGATCAAGTACCACAGTCGAAACAGTTACCGTTGAAAATCTCACCCAAGGGAAAAGCATTACACTTTCTGGTTCAAAAACGATTCATCTGATGGGAAGCGTTACTGCAAATACACCTTTGTTGGAGTACTTGGATTACCCGTTGATTATGTACCCAAATCCATCATCTGGTGATTTGACTATTCAATTCGAAGCACAAAAATCTGGTTCGGCAACAGTTGTTTTATTTGACATTGCAGGAAGGGAAGTTAATCGGTTTCAACAAATAGTTCAAAGTGGGTTTCAGTCATTCAAAGTTGAAGGATTAAGTAATGGGGTTTATACTGTTCAAGTATTGCTAGAGGATCAAAAATTTTCTAAAAAGATTATTTGTAAAGGTAAATCTATCGCCAAACCCCAAATTACCTATCAAGGATTCAGTATAGCAAACCAAAATATCACTACACTAAAGAGTGCAGGTGATGAACAATCATGGCAGTATAACACAGGTGATCGGTTGAAATTTCAGGGTACTTCTGGAAAGTATAGTACAATTTTGATGGATGTTCCAACTCAAAGCAAAACCTTATCCTTTGATTTTGTTGAATGCACGGATGCAGATGGGAACAATTATCCTGTTGTTCAAATTGGAAAGCAAATATGGATGGCCGAGAATTTGAAGACCACCAAATATAGAACAGGTGATCCAATACTAAATGTTCTTGCTGACAATGATTGGAATTCTTCTTATTCACTAAAAAATGGAGGATACTGTTGGTATGATAATAATTTTAACAATAAAAAATTCTTCGGTGGCTTATACCATTACTCAACAGTAATTGATAGACGTAAGATTACTCCAGTAGGTTGGCATGTTCCATCAAATGATGAATGGAAAACATTGACCACATATTTAGATGAAAATACTTCTGGAGAAAAGCTAAAAGAAACTGGTACAAATCATTGGGTGCAATCGACTAAAAGTGGCACTAATGAGAGTGGATTTACAGCAGGTCCTGGTGGATATAGATACAATGGGTTTTTCGGGATAGGAAATGAAGGATATTGGTGGAGCTTGTCCCAGTTTTCGCCTACAGAGGCCTACCGGATTGGATTAGTAATTAATGATCCTTCCTACAATATAAGTGCGGTAAATATACTTTATGGATTATCTGTTAGGTGTATAAAAGGCGATATACCTTTATTAACTACGATACCATCAAATAGCATAACCTCCACATCAATTATTACTGGAGGTAGCATTATTAGTGATGGGGGTCTCCCAATTACCGAAAGAGGTGTTTGTTGGGGTATTTTCCAAAACCCAACTATTTCAGACAGTAAAACTATTGATGGGTCAGGTATTGGTAGTTTTACAAGAACAATTAACGGTTTAGCTGAAGGCTCATGTTACTATTTTCGCGCATATGCGACAAATATTTTAGGTACAGCTTATGGAGATCAAGTGACATCTTTATGCCCTGAAACCTATTCTATCAAAACTTCAAAAATTAATATTAGTATTCCGGGAATTATTGATAGTGACACAAGTATTGGTGTAAATGGAAGTATCTCAGGAACATTGGTTTATATGAAGGATGGTGTTGAGAATATGATTATCACACCAACTTTATTTTTCAATGAGCCTCTAATTCCAGCAATTCATCTTATTAAGAAAAATGACTCATGGGTATATGAGGGATGCTATCCTTCAGGTGCAATGGGCTGTGCAAGAAATTATGATTTTTTGGATGATAACGGAACAATTGCATTTTCAGATCATGGATTAGAATTACGTGAAGGAACTTGGCCGTTCGGCAATTTAATGATTGCTAAAACAACCGGAGAAAAGTTAAGCTGGACTACTGTATCAAAAGACCGTAGCTTTTATCATTCAGTTTCTACTGGTGATTTAAATAATGACGGATTAAAAGATATCGTTGGTTTGCATATGGGAACGAAAGGAAGTTGGACAAGCGATAATCTGCACACATATATCCAAAATAAAGATGGCTCTTTTAGTGAAAATCGAAATATCATTTCATTATCTAAAGTTCAAGGAAACTATGGTGGTGGAGCTGTATTAGTGACAGATTTATTTGGAGATTCAAGACCAGAAATCATCAAAGCCGACTATGGACAAAATCCGACATACCCTTCTCAGAGGTATAGTTTTGCAATATTTTCATTTGATCAGAATACCGGATATTATGAATTAGCAAAGTCTCCTGGTCCAATAGGAGTATTTAAAAATCTAAATACAGGTGCAACATCCATAAAAGCTGCTGATTTTGATAATGATGGAGATTTAGATCTTGCGGTAGCAATGGAAGGTATTGATTTTAATGGTATTGAAATATGGATAAATGATGGTGCTGGAAATTTTACGCCAAGTGATCAAAAACTAGAGTTTAATACTCCAACAGATATGTCATTTAGAGAGTTTCAGATTATGGACGTTGATAATGATGGATATATTGATATTGTAATAAATCCATTTCATTATGGTAATTTATTTCGCATAAATCCAGAGTGGTGGAATCTTGATGAAACAGTTGGAATAATGCTTCATAATTTAATTTGGAAAAACTCATCGGGAAAGTTTAGTTTATTAAAAAAGGAAATTATAGTACACAACCTCACTCCTTCTTTCGTCAAAGCATTTAAAATTAATGACAAACTGACTTTTATTTGCGTTAAAGGTAATCCAGATGGTAGTATAGTAATAACTGAAATTGTCCCCTATTTAAATTAATATAGTCATCATTATTACTTTATCGTGCAAAGATTGGCTAAACAGAATTTCACTTTTGTCGATTCAAACCGACCACAAATTCTCAATTCGGTTCCTCTAATGATTTAAGGGTCGGTGGTAATTAACACCATTCTACATCAACCCGTTGAAATCTTAGAATCTTGCTTGGCTTTTTATTAGCCAAGCCAAGCAAAATCATTTGTATTTTTTCTCCGGGTATGATCATTTTAAATTCCAGTATCTATTTCTTCACATTAAATCTATCGTAAATTTAAGCACCCAAACCTGATTCAGCTATAACCAAACATATGAAAAAATTCACCCTAATCATTTTCCTTTCCCTTTCTGGATTTTCAGTAAATGCTCAGGATTTTCAAATCAGTTTTTCTGGTACAGGATCAAGTACCATAGTTGAAACTGTCACCGTTGAGAATTTAACACAAGGGAAAAGCATAACACTTTCTGGTTCAAAAACGCTTCATCTGATGGGTGCCGTTACAGCAAATACACCTTTATTGGAGTCCATAGATTACCCACTGATTGTTTATCCCAATCCGTCGTCTGGTGACTTGACAATTCAATTTGAAGTGAAGAAATCAGGATTAATTACCGTTGCTTTATTTGACATTACTGGACGAGAAGTTAATCGGGTACAACAAAAAGTGCAAAATGGTTTTCAATCATTTAAAGTAGAAGGATTAAGTAATGGAGTCTATACAGGAGACGGGCATTTTTCATGTACAAACAAGTTTACGAATAATTTGATCTAAAATAGAATATTTTGTAGTTTTGTTATGCAATTAAAGTTCTTCAATTCATCGCAGTGAGAAAATCGAGACCAGCTAAATACAAACTCGATAACCAATTGAATTTAAGCCAGATAAAGTAAAGATATATGCCCTTGTTCTGGGCACCAAAAGGAAGTCAATAATGGCTTCCTTTTTTATTTTATTGATTTTCAACCAGAAATCATTTTCATCAGGAACTAAATTTCCAATATCGACCGACAGCTGGCACAAAGATGCTGGCCTTTCTGATCAATATCTTCGACATAGGTACTCGATCGCATAACACAAAGCGGATCGCGGCAATGGATTAACCCAAAGGTATGACCAAGTTCGTGAATAGCCTCCTTTTTTAACCGGTCAGCCAACACTCTTTCATCGGGCAACATACCATAACGCTCGTTACTTAGCCTGTAAATTGAAGCAATTGCAGTATTTCCACCTAAAAATGCCTGCCCAAAAATAAAAGTCAGGATCGGAATAAACAGATCGACATTGAATACACCAAGGCATTTATCTGATTCCGGAAACGACATCGATTGTACCTGTTTCAGCAGGGCATTTCCATCATATTGTCTTCGGGCAGCATCAAAGAACTCACCCATATCCAAATGGCCATCTTTCATGTTAACATGGCACTGATACTCCTCCACTACTGCCTCTGCAGTCTTCTCCAGAATATCTTTGGGGAATTGGCCGAATGAAACCAAGGTGATGGTTTGCATAGTTATTATGCAATTTTATTGATCAGCCAGTTTTAAATCGTATTTCTTGATTTTGTTGTACAGTGTTACCCTGTCAACTTTTAAAGCCCTTGCCGTGCGCGAGATATTCCAGTCATATTTATTAAGAATCTGAAGTATAAACGCTTTTTCAAATTCGTCGAGGCTTTCGATCGAATTACTTACAAAGGTTTTCTCTTCTGGCAAATCTTTCAGGGTTATACGTTTACCGTTCCCAATTACAATGGCACGTTCCACCATATTCTCCAATTCGCGAATGTTTCCCGGAAAGTTAAACTCCTGAATCCGGTTTAAAGCAGCGATATCAATGGTTGCGGGCGGTTTATTCATCGACATACAATATTTATTGATGAAATAATTTACCAACAGCGGTATATCTTCTTTTCGCTCACGTAAAGGCGGAATCTCAATATTTACCACGTTTAACCGGTAGAAAAGGTCTTCACGGAAAGTCCCCTTTTCAACCATATTTTTTAAGTCTTTGTTTGTGGCACAAATTACCCTGAAATCTGAAGTAATTTCCTTGTTTCCTCCAACCCGCATAAATGTTTTTGTTTCCAGAACGCGTAACAACTCGATCTGCATCTTGGTTGAAATAGTAGCAATTTCATCGAGGAAGATTGTACCGCTATCGGCCATTTCAAAGCGGCCTTTGCGGTTATACATCGCGCCGGTAAATGCTCCTTTTTCGTGACCAAACAGCTCACTTTCGAGCAAACTTTCGGTTAACGCGCCGCAATGCACGCTTACAAACGGAAAAAATTTACGAGGTGAATTGGCATGAATAGCCCTGGCAACCAACTCCTTCCCTGTACCACTTTCGCCTGTAATAATTACCGACGAATTGGTTTGGGCTACACTCTCGATTTGCCGAAGCACATTCTTCATGGCAGCGCTTTTTCCAATCAAATCTTCAACATTCTCAAGCGATATTACTTTTTGTTTCAAAGTTTCGTTTTCTTCAGCCAACGAAATTTGCTTGGTAGCGTTCCTGATCAGATGTGTCAAATCGTCCGGATCAAATGGCTTGGTCACATAATCGTATGCACCATCTTTCAGCGCTTTTACTGCGGTATCAACCGTTGCAAACGCAGTCATAACAATGACAATTGAATCACTTTTTATATCCTTTATCCGACGAAGCATCTCCAATCCATCCATTCCGGGCATTTTGACATCAGCAAGAATGATGTCGAACTGGTCCGATTCGAGCATGGTAAGCGCCCTCCGTGCATTTTCGGCACATTCTACCCTAAATCCGTCTTCAATAAACCAATTAAACAGCGAATCCCTTACCGATTCTTCATCATCAACAATCAATATAGATATCTTTTTTGCCATCACCCGGTAGAATTAGTTTTTTATCAAAGGTAAATTTACTGATATTGTAGTTCCACTATTAAGTTCTGAATCAACATGAATTCGCCCTTTGTGATTCTGGATTATGCCATGAACAATAGCCAACCCAAGTCCAATTCCACGAACATCCTGTTTGGTTGAAAAGAACGGCTCGAAAATGTGCGGAATGTCTTCCTGAGCAATGCCCACTCCGTTATCGATTATTTCAAAACATACTGACTCTTCATCCAGATTTCTCGTTTTAATGGAAATCTCGCCGTTTTCGGTAATAGCCTCTGAAGCATTAACCAGCATTGCAATACATGCTTGTTTTATTTGATTCGGATTGCAATAAATCAGATCGGCAGTAGCCGAAAAATCACACTCAAAATTGATGTTGGCAATTTTTATGGGGTGAGTCATCAGCTCGTAAGTTTCCTTTAAAATCTCATGCAAATGTCGTGGTTCAAAATCGTTCTGATCTTTTCTCGAAAAATCGAGCAGCCCTTTCACAATATCGCCACACCGCTTAGTTTCAGATTCAATCAGTTTCAGATGTTTGAGCATCGATTCGCGCTTGGAAGCATACAACTCAGGGTTATTGGCCTGCTTCAGCAATAGTTTTGTATAAATCAGAATTCCCGACAACGGATTATTTATCTCGTGAGCCACCGATGAGGATAGTTTCCCCAGCGAAGCCAGCCGTTCGACATGCATCAGCTCGTTTTGTGCGGCACCAAGTTCTTCCGATTTTTTCTGGACCTTATATTCGAGCTGCTGCGACCAGTTTTCGAGTTCGATGGCGGCATTATGCAAATTGTCGAGCATATCGTTAAATGCCTCCGAAACCATGCGCATGTCATCCAGCTGATTTGGCTTGATTTCAAGTCGTGTATTCCTGTCACCATTGGCCACCGCAACGCTCACTTTCACCAACTCATTCAGTGGATTTTTAATTTTTTTCCGGGTAAAAACCAGCAAAAACGAAGCAAGAAGCAAGGTGGCCAAAATTGCCAGAAAGAAAAATTCGGTTGACGATTTCTGAATGGCTGCATCCTGAGCTTCCAGCGGAATTTTAATGATGAGCGACCCCAAAAGAGTATCGGTTTCCTGGTGGGCATGGCACGAACTAACATAACACGACCTCTCGTTCATAATGGGCGACCTGATCAGCAAATGCCGGCTTCCGTTGTCGCTCTGATTCATTATACAATCCGTATTCTTGTCGATTATCTTATACGACTTTTCCATTCCCGGAAACATCGACCGGATATTTGAATGACAATTCAGACAATTGGGATCGCTATGCGTGTTATTGGGGTCGTCGGAGAATGATGAATACACCAGCCGGTCATCGCTGTCGTACATGTTAACTTCGTCGATTCCGGGAAGCGTATTGATGATATCGAGCGTATTTTGCAAGCCGCTTTTGTCGTTCTGGAGCATGGAATGATACAGGGCCCCTTCAACAATCGACCCGATATTGTTTCCACTCTGCCGGATGACAGTATTAAGGTATTGCTCGTTAACCGACTGAAAAATAACATTAAACGAAACGAACAAAAACACCGACAAAACAGCGATAATGAAAACTACACGGCCATATATGGAAGATCGAAACTTGACGTATTGACTAATAATTGGACTTCCGGCTATATTTTCACGCGTGACCCTTTTAAACCAGCCCATGGATAAAGTTCTTAAGCAGTTAGTTAGTGCTAATTTAGTCCCATTTTTTATATTTCAGCCTTAACTGTTCAATAATTATTGGGCAATTCGCAATAATCCTTTTAAAAGCAAAAAGCGATGTTTATACAGCATCGCTTTTTGTTTGTTCAAAGTATCAAAATCCTTTCCTGAAAAGGGAAAGCTATAGAGTTTTCAAAGTCTATTCTTCCTGCCTGAAGCATTTTTTGTTACGGCATAAAGTTTTTTTGCTCAAGAAATCAGTCTGAAAATCGTTCCAGATTTCGGCCGAAAGTTCAGCCAGAGGTTCATTGCGCAATTCGCCTCCATCCTGCAGCACAACAGCTGAAGGATCGGCAGAGTATTTCACAACCGATTCGGCCAGAAAATCTTTAAATCTTACCAGTTCCTGTTTGGCCCACATATTGGCATCCTCGGCCAGAAAATACGATTGAGTATCGGCCACCCAACTGGTTGGCTTAATTTTATAAACCCAACCTTTTGAGTAAGGTTCTTCATTCAAAAATTCCGGATTTTTAAGCAGTAAGGCGTTTGCTTCAACAATCTCGCCCGAAATGGGTGAAGTAATTTTGAGCGATTTATCATTCTGAACAATTTCAGCAATAAAATCACCCTTTTTGATTCGTTCTCCGGTTTCCAGAAGCCGGTTAAGTTTCACCTCACCGGTAATGCGAACCAGTAAATCATCGAGACCTACTTTGGCAACCCCCGACCGTTCAAGATGTGCCCAGGTATGGAATCGGCTAAAAAACAAGCCCTGTGGAATCCGCAGTGAATCGGGCGTTAAACTTTCGGCAACTCCATTCTGCCGCTTTTTGCTTTTAATTCTTTTGTTCAGAAAAAGCCAAAAAGGAATGAGAATGGCAAAAAATGCAATAATTGCCAAATATTCAATTCCTTTGGTTTCGAAAATGTTGTTATAAGTGAATCCGTCCATGATCTTTATTTTTTTGCCGCCACAAAAATAGTTATGACAGCTGATTTATTGTATATCTTCTTCAATAATTCGCAAAACTATTTAATGTTTTGTCCATGAGGGCGATTCGCGAAGTACGGGCATCCGGGCAATCACCCACCTGAATATCCATATTTCAGTAAAAATAACGGCCAGGGTAACTACGATTTCCATCCACGAGGGAATGTAATGAACCGCTGCATCCCACCTGAAACCAATAACGGTAACATTAAGCCTGTTAATAATTACTCCAAGCATTGTAAGCACTGAAGCCACTTTCACCATTGCAATATTATTGGTTCGGTAGCTATAAAAGAAAAGAGTCATTGGCAACAGGATAAACCCAAATATTTCGAGCAAAAACCAATAACCCATTGGGGTAGCCAGCAAATCCCATCTCTGATCGTGTATAAACACCAAAAGTTTCAGGAAGAAATAGGCAAACATAGTTCCGGCACAAATTTTTGCCAGACTGAGAACAATGTCATTTTGTTTATGGTGATTCGTTTCGCTCATCTGGGATGAAAAGACTTTATGAGTAATTGAGCCTTCGAAAATGACCATCGAAAGTCCGGCAAAAATGCTCGATACAAAAAACATAATTGGAATAAATTCGGAGTACCACAGTGGATGAATCTTCTCTTTCGCCATCAGGTAAAGTGCGCCCAAACCAGATTGGTGTAAAATGGAAAGAGTTATCCCGAAAATAACGGCAGCAATAGTCATTCCTGAAAGAATCTTATGTGCACGTCTGGCGCCAAGCCATTCGGCAATTGCCGGAGAAAATTCGATCAGCTGGGCAATCATGTAAAGCAGAAAATGCCAGGCCACCAGAAACAGAACGGAACTTACGCCAAAACTATTTCCTATTATGGGATTAACCACATGCCACGGACGACCTAAATCGAGCAACAAAGCCCCGGCATAAAACACATAAGCCAGAAAACCATTCAAAACGGTCACTCTGACAATAGAATGATACTTCCGAATGTTTAAAATATACACCATGAAAGTAAGCACATATGCACCACCTGCAAATGCAACACCTGTAACCACATCGAAGCCAATCCACAAACCCCAGGGAGTGTCCTGAGTCAGATTCGTAACCGAGCCAATTCCGTAAATAAAGCGGTAAACAATTAAAGCTAACCCCAAAATCATAATCGGTATTGAAATTACATTGAATGGAGTTAACCATTTGCCCTTTGGTTTTAGTTCACTGATCAGGAATTTCCAAACAGATTTTCCATCGCGATCGATGGCTATTGGTATATTATTATTCATCATTGCTTTCATCGGTTAAGTTATTTTTTGTTGCCTGATAAACACCCAGCAAAAGAGTTGGCACCAAAACAAAAATTGATGGCACACTGTAGAGAAACCCTTTGGTTAATGCCGGATAAGATGAATTCTGTAATTTAGTATTCATTCCAAGCTCTTCGAAAGGAACAGGAGAAAGATAAAGCCACCCGGTTCCACCAGCCTCATGCTCACCATAAATATGATCGACATATGATTCTGGTGTCTCATAAATCCTTCTTCGAGCCTCTTTAATCAAGTCACGGCGTTTTCCATAAAGCAGCGCTTCATTTGGGCAATTGGTTACACAAACAGGGGCTTCTCCCTTTGTTTGCCTTTCGAAACACATATCGCATTTCTGAATTTTAGGATTTGCACTGTGGTATTCGAACTTTGGACCATCAAACGGACAAGAAACCATACAATAACGGCATCCCATACATTTATCACCATTCCAGGTAACAGGTCCTGTTTCGTTTTTTTGCATCGCTTGTGTGAGGCAGGCTGCCCCACAAGCCGGTTCATTACAATGCAAACACTGGCGCTTAATGTAAACCTCTCCTTTGGTTGTCTGGAACGTGTTCACTACAGTATTACAGCTTTCATTGGTTTTACGAATAGCTTCAACCTCAGATGCCGGCTCCGGAAGCCCATGCGCTGCAGCACACTCATACTCGCAGGTTCGGCAACCAACGCACCGTGTTGAATCATACAATACGCCAAAGAACTCAACCTGACTTTTATTTTTAGCTGATGCATTCTTACCTAATGCAAGTGTTAAACCTGTTGCACCCACCAGGCCCAGAAATCCTCTTCGATTTATGCCCATAATGTTAGTTTTATTAGGTTTATTCCAATTTATTTAGATGCATCAATAAACTTGGTCTGAAAGTCGTCCCACACATCCGGACCAAGCTCTGCAAGCGGATTATCAGTTAAAGCGCCTCCGTCCTGCAAAACAGCATAAGCTGGCGAAGTAGTTTTCAAGGCTGTGGCAAAAAAATCCTTCAAACGTTGAAACTCATCCTTCAGGCCTGCTTTAAAATTATCAGCTCCCATTAAATATTGAAGTTCCAGCCCCCAGTTTAAAGGTTCCATCGCATATACCCAACCTTCTGAATATGGATCTGAATTTATGAGTGATGAATTTGAAACCAGCTTTTCGTTTATTTCAGTAATTGTTCCGGAAACAGGAGAATAAATATGTATTTGCTTCCCTTTGTGAACTAAAGAGAGCAACCTGTCGCCCTTCATAATTATATCACCAGTATTCCTAGTTTCAATACGGGTGATTTTTCCGGTTACATGTTGAAGAAAATCATCAATTCCGACTTTAACCGAACCATTTTTCCGCATAAAAGCCCACGAATGTGTTTTATCAAAATAAATCCCCTTCGGTACAATAATAGATTCGGTGTCAAAAGCTCTAATTGCATTAAGAGATGAATCATTTACTAGCATTTCGCCTCTTTTAAATTTTACAAAGGCTAACTCGACAACTACCCCACCCAGAACAATTACTACCAGCACAAGAAGTAAAACCGACATAATTGTATTTGAACTCTCGATTGGCACTGAAGCGAATGTCCCCGGCTCATCAAATCTGGCTAACTGAGCAATCTGTTCATTATAAATTAGGTCGCTGAAGCCATTTTCGCCCAAATATTTTTGTCCATCGGTTACAACCCACTTCAAAAAATCAATTTCTGCTGTATTAACAGGCGGCGCTGGCGAAACAGTATAGATGTTTAACATGAACGCCTTCGGATATTTACCAATCCAAACACCTCTTGAGAACGATTCCAGGTTCGAATAAATATCTTCCATGTAATCAAGTTTCCCGTTGCCATTTCTATCAATCGGGAGGAGTTTTATCCCTGACATTAATGTTTTAGTTTCAGGGTCTACAATCTGAGCAAGCTTGCAGAAACCAATAGCATTTGGATCATTCAGTGTCGCTTGAATCATCTTCTGATCATCCAAGGTTTGGAATCCATCAGTTGTAAAATGATCTGAATCCTGAAATTCACTTAAAACAGCCAACACGAATGGGTCATTTGCTACGTAAACATGCATCGAATTTTGACCAGACATTCGATTCGACTTGTCCCAATTCGCGTTTTTAGGTTCTCTGATTATCCGAATCAGGTCGTTTTCGGGAATACCTTTAGTTGTGATTTCCACAAAGAGCGGATTCTTTTCATTCATTACCGGAACAACCACGTTACGACCAACGATCATATTCCAGGATGAATTATTCTTTAGTGCCGAATTTAATTTCCCTGAGAAAATACCAATTCCGCTTTCTGAACCGATTATTTCAGGAATATTAGCTTCTGGGAGTTTGTTGACTTTAATTTTTACCAATGGATTCAGATTCTGATATTCATCTGCCCATTTACTGGTAAGATTAAATAAGTCCGGAGATGTATTTACCGTGAATGAACCTTCCGGAGAATTGGTTCTTCCCGTTTTTCCCTCTTCGCCTATTGCAAAACAGCAAGTAAGCAAGAGTAATACAATGGTTAAAAAGATCCTGGTTTTCATGATTATTTCGATTAAATTGACACCATACTCATTTCCAAATTCAGTGCCAACAAATAAAAATAACCACAAAACACTGATTATGAGTAGATTAACACACAATAGAGAATCTTAATAAGATTTACACTTGTATATTTTTTCAACATATTAAAAAAATGTGCAACAAAGAATATTAATAATCAACAACTTACAGCACCTGTATAAATAATACACATTTGTTTAATTTATCTACACAACTAATTTTTTGTCTTAATTTTCAGAGAGATACACAACAAAAAAATCAAAAAAAAATTTATTCCGGCTCTTACAAAATAAAAAAGCTACTGCAATGCAATAGCTTTTGTGAGATGGATTCTGTATTCCAATTATTTTCTATTCCTTTAAATCATTGCTTTGAATAATTGTAGCTGTTCTTTCATTGCGGCAATTGTATCAGCAGGTTCGGTACGCGCTTCAAGTAAAATCCAGCCATCATAACCAATTCCTTTAAATAAATCCATGAGCTGCTTATAGGGATAGTTTCCTACATTAAATTCACGGACATGCACGGTATCGCCAAACCATTTTTTTACCGAATTAAAGTTTGCTTCAAGTCCTGGTGGTAATAAATCCTGGTCATTACAATTCCAGCACATTTTCACATTTTTTTCCGTTATCTGCTCGAAAATAGCTTTCATATTTGGTATTTCCTGTGTGAGATTTCCATGCACTTCAACCCTAACCAATTGGCCTAAATCAGCAGCAAATTTCCCAACCTCATTTAACGATGCGGCAATCTGAGCTATTGTCTTTTCCCTGGAAACAGAAGCCGGCAAATCATTTGGTTTAACTTTAATTCCTGAAGCACCAATATCTTTACACAGTTTAATGTATTCTTTGGTCTGGTCAATATTTTTTCGAAGAGTCGCTTGATCGGGACTGTGATATTCAAAATTTGATCCATACCCCAAACACGTTACTGAGCTATCAGCAAATCGTTTTTTTACATCGGCACGCTGACTGGCCGAAAGATTTATTTCCACTTTATGCGCATGATCAACGCGCAATTCAACACCTAAATAACCTGTTTTTTCGCAGTTTGTGATAAGTGTTGGTAAATCCCAGTCTTTAGCCCACTGATAAGTTACCAAACCCAATTTCATTCCTGATTTCTTTTCTGCTGCTAAAACGGAAAGTGGATCGAACATCGATAAACCGACTCCTGCAACAAAGCTCCTTTGGATAAAGTTACGGCGAGAAATATCGTTCCTCATGTGATTAGTTTTAGTTTACTTGATTGTTAGTTAGTTACTGAAACATTTCAGATTAATTATGTGCTAAATATAAGAAAAGATCAGTTTATTTTCCTTAACTTTTACTCTTAATCCAAAAGCTAAACTTTACCAAAATGACAAACCACAAATCGATTAATTCAAGCAACTTCTCATGGGATCATGAAAAAAATTCAGGACAGATTTTGTTGGACCGCCGTAAGTTTATTTCTGGTATCTCGTCAGCAACCTTAGCACTCACCATCGTACCTCGACATGTTCTTGGGGGTCCAGGCTTTATTGCTCCAAGTGATAAAATTGCGCTAGCCTATATAGGTGCTGGTACCCAGGGATTAAGAGAATTACTGCCACTACTTGAAATTCCTGAACTACAAATTATAGCAGTTTGTGATCCACAAAAAGAAGCATTTGGTTATTTCGACTGGAGTAAAGACGGACTTCGCAATGAGATTCGTGCTACTCTGCAGAACCAGGAATGGAATCCGGGAGGTGATAATACAATTCCCGGGGGCTTGAACAACGGTAAAGAAATCGTAGATACCTACTATTCAAAATTCAGAAATGGAGATAAATCGGGAAGTTGTCGAGCCTATACAGATTTTCGCGAATTATTTGAAAAAGAAAAAGGACTTGATGCCGTAAAAGTTATGACTCCCGATCACCTGCATGGCCTGATTGCCATTGCCGCCATGAAACGAGGAATATCGGTAACAACACATAAACCCATTTCGAACAGGCTGGACGAAGGTTTTCGTGTAATTGAACAGGCAAAAACATCGAAAGCTACAACACACCTGATAGCATGGGATTCGAATGGCTCAATGGAGCAAGTAATGAACTGGATTAATCAGGGAGCCATTGGAACTCTAAAAGAAGTTCACAATTGGTCGAATCGACCAGTGTGGCCACAGTACCCAACTTTACCAACTGAACAGCCATCGGTTCCCAAAGGAATGGATTGGGATCTTTGGCTTGGACCTGAAGCAGAACGCCCTTACCATCCGTATTATACCAATATGGTTTTCAGAGGGTGGTATGATTTCGGTGGAGGTTCGATGGCCGACATGGGACACTACAGTCTATGGACAGTCTTTAAAGCACTTGAACTGGAGAACCCGACCATTATTGAACCGAATTACAGCCATGTTTGCGGACTTCGGGATTCAACTGCATTTCAGGTTCAAAACGATTTTTCTTTTCCATTTGCCAGTTCTGTAAGATTCAAATATCCCGCAAAAGGAACACGACCAGCAATTGATTTAGTATGGTATGATGGTGGAATGAAACCTTCTGTTCCTGATGAATTATACGAGGATAACAAGGAACTTCCGGCTGAAGGAATGATGTTTATAGGAGACAAAGGCAAAATACTGGCCGGATTCCATGTGGATAATCCCCGGTTAATTCCAGAAAAAAGGATGAGCGCGATGCCCGTATCCGAAGAAATAAAAAAGGAAAAAACATCAGGATTTCAACAATTTATTGATGCAATAAAATCCGGGAAACAATGCGCCGGAAACTTCAGGGATGCATGGTCGCTGACTGAGGCTGTAAACTTATATGCTGTTGCCTTGCGTTCAGGTAAAATCCTGAAATATGATGCCGGCAAACGCATCATTACAAATGCTCCTGATGCTAACAAATATCTCAAACGGGAATACCGAAGAGGTTGGGCACCCGAAACCATTTAAAAACCCAAAATAGAAATCTGACATGATAAACAGAAGAAAATTCATTGAAAAAAGTGCATTGGGTATTGGATCAGTAGCCATATCTACTCATTTTCCCAATTTACTAATGGCATCATCGAATGAAAAGATGCTGAAAAAGCCACTTGGGTTTCAGGTATGGACAATTAAAGATCAGTTAATTAAAGACTTTTCCGGAACTTTAAAGATGATGGCTTCCCTGGGATATCAAAGCGTAGAAATGTGTTCCCCTCCCGGATATGAAAGCTCCGGGTTTGGACCACTGATGAAAATAAAAGCTTCAGAAATGAAAAGGATTGTAAATGATGCTGGTCTGGCATTGGAAAGTACGCATTACGGAATGGACGAACTTCGGAAGCACCTAAGTCAGCGTATTGATTTTGCGCTTGAATCAGGACAAAAGCAAATGATTTGTTCAAGCTTTGGGTTGCCGAAAAATTCGAGCATTAGTGATTGGTTAAAAGCGGCCGACGAATTAAACGAAATTGGAGCCAAAACAAGGAAATCGGGGATACAGACGGGCTTTCACAATCACCATACCGAATTCGAAGAGATTAACGGCAAATTAATCTATGATTCATTAATGGAACATTTTGATGAAGAATCAGTCAAAATGCAGTTTCAGGTTGCAGTTATCAGTATTGGGTACAAGGCAATAACTTATTTTGAAAAATACCCAGGAAGATTTATTTCCGCTCATTTGGCTGACTGGTCACCTGCAGAGAATAAACAAGTTCCTTTAGGACAAGGAATCGTTGACTGGAAAGAATTTTTTGTAGCTGCTGAAAAGTGCGGAATTAGCAATTATTTCGTCGAAATGGATCCTGACACATTTAAAGATAGTGCCAATTATATTTTAAAGCTGTAGTTAGAAACTAACTCTTTTTAAGTACCTGAGTTTTTGTTAATCCATTTTTGGTTATTCTCAAAATGTACACTCCATTTTTAAATTGAGAAAGATCGATTTGGATTTTTTGATAGCCAGTATTCAAATAGAAGTTGTCCCACTTTTTAACTTCTGTTCCTAAAATATTAACCAGACTGATTTGTAAATCACCTGATTCTTCTGCCTGAAGTTCAATGTTTACAAAATCTTTCACTGGATTAGGATATGCTTTCTCAATAGCAAAAGAATGCGAACCGGTAGGTATTCCAGCCGCCAAAGTTTCGTTTTTTTGAGCATAACAGCCAATCGAAACCATTAATGCAAAGAATAAAGTAAAAATTGATTTCATGGTCAAAGTCTAATGTCCAAATTAACAAACAAAAATCAGACCACAATCTATTTTATTTATGACCAAAGTTTATCAGGATAAATACCCTCATTCGTCATTTTCTGGATCTGATCCATAACATATGGTTTATCATCCTTATACGTTACTCCAAACCAAGGAGAATCGGCAGACAATACTTCTACATTAATTAATCCGGATTTTATCATTTCAAATACAACAAAAGGAATATAAAATTCAGACTTAGGTTGATTTAGATTCTCTTTTAAAAAGTCGATAAATTGATTTTGGATATTCAAAAAAATCGATGGATGAAATCCCCAAAAATTCATCGACACAATCTCATCGCCATTAAGCTCCACCGTTTCTTCATTCGATTCACAAACGATTGATTGTCCTTCAGTTCTAATTTTGTGGGTCTCGGTAATCTTAGTCAAGAAATTTTTCTCATCAGTCTCACAAATCCCTCGTGATACAGCCCCAAACTCTGACAAAGTATTGCTTAATTTGTAACCAACCATTGCATATTTTTCTGGAGTTACCGATGTCGTTAAATATCCTGCAAGTACTTCATAGGCCTCAGCACCATAAAAATCATCGGCATTAATAACAGCAAATGGCTCTTTAATTTCGTCTTTAGCCATCAAAACAGCATGACCTGTGCCCCAGGGTTTCTCCCTGCCCTCCGGAAATTTAAATCCTTCAGGAAGAATGTTGGTCTCCTGATATACATAACTTACTTCAATTTTTCCTTCAAGTTTTGACCCAAAAATGGCTTTAAAACTTTCAGCAAAACTCTCTCTAATCACAAAAACAACCTTTCCAAAACCAGCCCTTATTGCATCATATACCGAATATTCAAGTATTGTTTCGCCACTAGGTCCAACTGGTTCAATTTGTTTGAGCCCCCCAAAGCGACTTCCCATTCCAGCTGCAAGTATTAAAAGAGTTGGTTTCATAACCTGTTATTTAGATTTTATTCTTGACAAAAATACGCTTTTATATAGATTCATTTACTTTTCATACGGCATTAACTATAAAAATAATCATCCAAATTAGTTTGACAAGGAAACATCCATGATCAAATCTTTAGTATTTTATTTTTCACAATTATCCATAAACACCTAAAGCCCGATTAATATCGAGCTTCTCTGTTGTGGATTATATGTCTTCTTATTTTCTCTTCTCTACCGGTTGGCTTCGAAAATACCTGTGGTGAACATGAACAAATAAGGAACAGGTATTATTCAAAAAAACACCGGGCTAACAACTTTAATTTTTTATTCTTTTTTTACTTCTTTTTGTCTGGATTCCTGGATACCTGAGTTTTTTTTGAACATGAACAAGTAAGGAACAAGTATTACCATTAAACCAAACTTCTTTAATCTCTTTTTTGAACAATTTCTTTTTTAGTTAACAGAACAAGTGAACTGAACAAGTATTAATCATTAAAACCTAAAAATTCAAAGCAACTATTGAACAAGTACTTCATTAAAAATCTCTCAAAAACATTGAGAACAAACTACATATCTTTTATTCCGCAGTTTTTATCTTCTTTAGTACTTCCCGGGCTTTTTGCTGGTAAAAACCTTCGCGCTGGGCTATCTTCCGAAACTGCCTTATCGCTTTCTTTTCTTCGCGTGTCTGTAAGTAACACAACCCCGTATACCATTCTGCCTGCTCGGTAAAAAGGTTATCCTTATCTACAATCACTGTCGCATATTCTTTTAATGCACTGCTGTATTTCCCCGTTTCCTGAAGCGAAACCCCGCTGTAAAAATGACCTGCCATATTCGCCGGGTCCTGGGCTAATACCTGGCTGAAAAGCTCCAGCGCTGACTCATATTCCTGGCTCTCGTATTTCTGTAAAGCCTCTGAAATGGCCTTATTTACCGTCATTCCGGCGGACCGTGAAGTCCCGCTTGCCTCATACCTGGAGTAAAAATTCCGGTAAATGTCGTTAGTGGATGACTCCCTTGTAAGCAACCCGGTTATCCCCAGCAAAAAGATCAGTGAGGCGGCTACTGTTGCCATGGCAATCTTCTTTACTCCAAAGCGCCCGCCAATTGACCGCTGTGCTTGCTGGTCGCCGGCGATAGCCCCTGACAGGCCCTGCAGCTTGCTCCTCAGATGCATCACATCTGATTCGGACAAAGCGGCATCAATATCCCTGATAAATTCAATCTCGTCCTGTAATTTCTTATTGGTGCTTAATTCTGCCTCAAATGAAGCCATTTCTTCTGTTGACAACTCATTATGCAGATAGCTTTCCAACTCTTCTATACTCGCAGAAACAGGCATTTCTGACCGCTGTATCGCATTCAACGATGCCCGCAGTTCCATAATATCCGATTCTGATACTGCCTGGTCTACTTCCCTGATTAATGCCAGTTCTCCGGCCAGGTGCGTATTTAAAGCAAGTTCTCCTTCAAACTGTTTCTTTTCTTCCTCACACATCGTCCCGTCCAAATACTCTTCGATCTCCCCCGATGAATAACGATGCGTTGGGATACTTTGGGCTATTTGCTTCAGATTGGCCCTGATGTCTGTAACATCTTGCTCATCCAGAGCTAACTGGATATCTGCAAAAAGCTCCTCTTCGAACGGACTAAACACGCCTTCATCACTAACCGATGGACTGGTTTCGTCCTGCTCTTTATAAAACTGATGGATATTCTCTTTCCCCGCAATGCTGTGCTGGTAAAGGTGAATGCGTGGCAAGGAATGCCCAAAACTGAAAAGATCGTCAGTTGTTACCTGATGCGATAACCCTTTCCGAACTGAAAACTCATCGGCAAGGCCAAAACTGAACGAATCTACAACGCTAATATTTTCTTTACCTGCAACTTCAGCTTCTTGTTGAACAATCTGAGTCAAACTGCTGCGAAGACTGATTATGTCCTGCTCGCATGCAGCCTGTTCCACTTCCCGGTGGAGGGCTAATTCTTCTGACAAGTCTGAATCCATATACAACTGGGATTCATAATCTGTTAACTCCGGGTGCGTTAGTTCCGAGTTAAGGTACTTGTCGGTTTGTTCAAAATATGCTGATTTGCGTATCATCTTACTGTTTATTACAGTGGTAAAATCTCTGTGAAGTATCGTAAATACTCACTCTAATGCCCGGTTAAGAGCTCAAAATAATAGAAAGGGATATAAAAGTATTAGTCCAAATCAGCATAAGAATCTGCCGATTTTCCACCTTTTAACATGGATAATTCTTCTGTAGTCAATACATCAAATGTGAAAGAATCAAATGTCTTTGGCTCGTTGTTAGCAAATAAAGTTTTCATTACTTTTGGATTTTAATGATTAATACTTGTTCCTTATTTATTCTTGTTCGATGGTTTATCCCCCGAAACTCGAAAAGGTAACCCCGGTATCTCAAAAAAAATTAAACTTTAATTTCACATCACCACACAAAATACTTATAATCTGATATTTAAAAATTTATTTTTTTTCACAATTATCCATAAACACCTAAAGCCCGATTAATATCGAGCTTCTCTGTTGTGGATTATATGTCTTCTTATTTTCTCTTCTCTACCGGTTGGCTTCGAAAATACCTGTGGTGAACATGAAC
>Ga0255338_1000418_pt1 | contig 144596 bp, 120 predicted proteins | sample MeOH1_35cm_T4_19_FD_203715 | JGI IMG/M metagenome (GOLD analysis project Ga0255338, IMG submission 203715) | Sandy soil microbial communities from University of British Columbia, Vancouver, Canada - MeOH1_35cm_T4_195 | ecosystem: Engineered > Artificial ecosystem > Sand microcosm >... | reverse complement strand
TTGACCCTGTAGCCCCTACAGGGTCAATGTTCCGCCGTCTGATCTGTGATTTCGGCTATGAAGCTAGAGTTCCCTCCCTCCCGTCCACTGCCCATTCTGGCGGCCTGTCTGATCGCCACGCTGGCGTTGGGCGTCGTCCTCGGCCGCCACATCCTGCCGACGACACCGCCGTCCGCAAAGGTGGAGGGCAAAGACAGCGATTCCGATCAAGACCATCAAGAGGTCAAGTTGGACGCCAAACGAATTGCAGCGGCCGGCATCCGTACCATTCATGTTTCGCTAGGCAACCTGTCTGACCAGATCATTGCGCAGGCGACCGTCGCGCCCACGCCTGAAGGGAGCGGCTGTCATCGGCGCCCGTGCCGATGGCACGGTAACCGTTATACGAAAGCGGCTTGGCGATCCGGTCCGAATAGGTGAGAGCCTCGGCGCAATTCAAAGCCGAGAAGCAGCCAAGCTCGCCGAGGATCGCGATTCGGCGAAGGCACGCCTGGCACGCGCCGAACAGGCATTTGAAAGACAGAAAAATTTGCTGCGCGCGAGCGCAACTTCGCGCCAAGATTACGACACGGCGCAAGCCGAATGGCAGGTCGCACAGTCCGAATGGAAAAGAGCTGTATCCTCGGGCGGAGCCTCGGGCCTGTCGAAAGATGGAATTTCGCTGGAAATACTGAGCCCAATTTCCGGACGCGTGACAATGGCGTCAGCTATGCTCGGCTCGTATGTCGTCGCGGGAACGGAACTCTTTCGCGTGGCCAATCCAGAGAAGCTTGAGATTCAAGCGGCGGTGCCATCTCAAGACGCCCTGAGAATTTCCGTTGGTGATAAGGCGACAATCGATTTGCCCCAAGGTTCAATTGCAGCCTCGGTGCGCGCCATTACGCCCAACATCGGCCTGGAGAGTCGTGCTGCGACGGTGGTGCTGCTACCAAATGCAAATGCCCTGTCGTTGCAGCCTGGTCAGTTGGTCTCAGCTCGGATTTTCATTGCCCATGGCCACACTGGTACGGCTTCCGCACTTGTGCTCACGGAGGCGTTACAAAAAATAGGCGGCAAGGACGCAGTCTTCGTGAAGACCGACGATGGCTTCAGAGTTCAAACGGTGACCGTCGGAGCAGAAAGCGGCGATACGACGGAGATTCAGTCCGGCTTGAAACCTGGCGACGAGGTGGCCACCCACAATTCCTTCTTGTTAAAGGCCGAGCTGCAAAAGGACAGTGCGGGCGACAATGACTGACGCGTGGACCGGGAAGACCAAAGCGCGATGATAGACAAGCTAATCACGTTCGCCGTTCAACGGCGGTATGTCGTCATTGTCGTTACGCTAATCATCGCGCTGCTCGGGGCGGTCAACTTATCCCGCCTTCCAATCGACGCGGTACCTGACGTCACGACAAAACAGGTGCAGGTCAACAGCATCGCGCCGTCTCTTTCACCGGTAGAGATCGAGAAAAGGGTCACTTATCCCCTTGAGACTGCATTGGCGGGCATCCCCGGGTTGCAAACCACACGCTCGTTATCACGGAATGGGTTTAGCCAGGTAACAGCCGTATTTAACGACAATGTAGATATATATTTTGCACGGCAGCAAGTTGCGGAACGGCTGGCCAGTGCACGCGCCGGCCTCCCAGCCGGTGTTGACCCGCTAATGGGCCCGATCTCCACCGGTCTCGGCGAGATCGTGATGTGGACAATCGAATATCAGCGGCACGCCGAACAGCAAACCAGGGACCATCTCGGTTGGCAGAGGGATGGCAGCTTCATTACGCCGGAAGGTGAGAGGCTCAACGACCCGGTGGCCTTGGGCAGCTATCTGAGAAGCGTGGAGGACTGGCTGGTGCGGCCACAAGTCCGCAATGTGCCGGGACTCGCCGAAGTGGACGTAATTGGCGGTTATGAGAAGCAATATGTGATTGAGCCTCGTCCGACAGCACTTGCGTCCTACGGTATATCCTTCAGCGAACTGGCCCGTGCGCTGGAAGCCACCAATCTGGCGGTCAGCGGCAATCTTATTCAGCGGGGTGGCGAAGCCCTCCTTGTGCGGGCGGATGCGCGCGTTCGCAATATCAACGATATTACAAGTGCGGTGGTAGCCGACCGACAGGGCGTTCCAATCACTGTGGGCAATCTAGCTAACGTTAAGATAGGAGGCGCGCTCCGTACCGGTTCGGCCAGCGAAGATGGGCACGAGGTTGTGATAGGTACCGCTATAATGCGGATTGGCGAGAACAGCCGGACAGTCGCGAAAGCGGCGGTTGAAAAGCTCAACGAGGTTCGCAAAAGCCTCCCGCCAGGGGTATCTCTGCGTGTCGTCTACGACCGTTCCAAGTTGGTTGATGCGACGATCCATACTGTCGGCAAAAACCTTATAGAGGGCGCCCTTCTGGTCGTTGTAGTCTTGCTCCTGCTGTTGGGTAATTTTCGTGCCGCCATTATCGCTGCGCTGGTCATTCCCATTTCACTCTTAATGACTGCGATTGGCATGAATGAACTTGGCGTATCCGGCAACTTGATGAGCCTCGGTGCGCTGGACTTCGGACTCATTGTCGATGGCGCTGTAATTATCGTGGAAAACTCCTTGCGGCGTCTGGCCGAGCGGCAACATCGGCAACGCGGTATCCTGGCTCATGCCGACCGGTTGGAGGAAGTTGCGGCTGCCTCCCATGAGATGATCAGGCCATCGCTTTACGGGCAAGGCATTATTCTCTTGGTCTACGTGCCATTGCTGACGTTTCAGGGCGTGGAAGGAAAAATGTTCATGCCGATGGCCATTACAGTGATGCTCGCGCTTGCCGCGGCATTTGTTCTTTCCGTTACCACTGTCCCCGCGCTCATCGCCATCCTGCTAAACGGCAAGATCGCGGAGAAGGATGTGCGTGTGATAGAGGTCGCCAAGGAACGTTACGCGCCGGCCTTGCGTAAGGTTATCGCGCGGCCCCACCCGATAATTGTCGCCGGCGGCGTGCTGTTCCTGGTGGCAGCAGGAACCTTCATGTTCGTCGGACAGGAGTTCATTCCACAACTGGATGAGCAAGATGTACTGATAAATCCCCTACGCATTCCATCCACATCCATCGATCAGTCACAAAGAATGCAGATGCAGGTGGAAAAGGCTGTCGAAAAGGTGCCTGAGGTGCAGTTTGTATTCTCCCGCACCGGCACGGCAGAAGTAGCGACCGATCCGATGCCTCCCAATCTCTCGGACACCTTCGTAATCGTCAAGCCGCGAGATCAATGGTCTGATCCGGGAATGCCAAAAACAGAACTTGTGGAGCATATTGATCATTCCCTGAAGGGCCTTCTGGGGCAAAATTACGAATACACGCAACCGATTCAAATGCGATTTAACGAGTTAGTGGCTGGCGTCCGAGCCGATGTGGCGGTTTCGGTATACGGTGACAACCTTGGCTCAATGCTCGCCACGGCACAGCAAATCTCCCGCGTACTGAAAACCGTCCCCGGGTCGAGCGACTTACGGGTTGAACAGACGCAGGGCTTTCCTACGCTTGACGTCGCTTTGGATCGCACCGCCATCGCGCGACGTGGTCTAACAGTGGAGGATGTCGCCGCAACCCTGGAAACCGCCGTGGGTGGCAAGGAGGCGGGAACGGTTTTTGAGGGAGACCAGCGTTACGCCGTTGTCGTTCGGTTGCCCGATCAAATCCGAAACAGCGGCCCTCAAGTTGGGGCACTCCCAGTCATGCTGCCGCAACCGCAGACCGGGCCCAGGCTTTCGGTACCATTCCGTGATGTTGCGTCGCTGCGCTATACACAAGGCCTTAATCAGATCAGCCGCCAAGACGGGAAGCGCCGAATTTTGGTACAGGTGAATGTTCGAGGTAGGGATTTGGGATCCTTCGTTAAAGATGCACAGGGCCGGGTTGATCGAGAAGTCACCGTTCCGCCCGGCTCTTGGCTCGTTTGGGGTGGGCAGTACCAGAATTTGCAGGATGCAAAGTCTCGACTTTTGCTCGTAGTGCCTTTGGCCTTCGCGGTAGTTCTGGGATTGCTCTATCTGGGTCTGGGCGGCTTAGTTCCCGCGATAGCCGTTTTTTCTGCGATCCCTCTAGCAATCGCCGGTGGCGTCTTCGCGCTGGCGCTACGCGGCATACCCTTTTCCATATCGGCGGCAGTCGGATTTATTGCTCTTTCCGGGGTGGCCGTCCTCAATGGATTGGTAATGATGAGTAGCATCCGCCGGCGGCTAGCTGAGGGGATGGCGGTTGATGACGCGATCATGGGCGGTGCGATAGAACGCCTTCGCCCAGTTTTGAGTACGGCCTTGGTCGCGTCCCTGGGCTTTGTACCAATGGCGCTCGCAACTGGTACCGGCGCCGAAGTTCAAAAACCCTTGGCTACAGTCGTAATCGGTGGCTTGATAACTGCTACCGCATTGACCTTGTTTGTATTGCCGGCAATCTCCAAGCTCATTTATAAGCGGCGGCCGACAAGATTACAGCCCATGTCTTCGTCATAGATCGTTGACCGACAAGCCACTAAGAACGGAAATCCCCATATGGACAAAAGCCAAGCGCTAACGATCGGTGCCATGTCCAGGGCAACCGGGATTAACATCGAGACAATTCGCTATTACGAGCGCATCGGGTTGCTGCCGGCGCCTTCCAGAACTAGGGGCAACTATCGGGCTTATACCGCTGCCGAGCAAAAGCGACTCAACTTTGTCCGGAGAACGAGGAATCTCGGATTTTCCATAGAAGAGATACGCACTTTGCTTCGTCTCTCTAACAAAACGGATACTGACTGCTGCGAAGTAACTGAAATCGCTAACAACCATTTAGGCGAAACCGAGCGAAAGATCGCCGACCTAAAAGCACTGGCGGACGAATTACGGTCTCTTATCACGAGCTGTGCAGGTGGCATCAGTGTTGTGGATTGCAGAATTATTGAAGCGTTTTCTCACAATTGAACGCTTCATAATCCATACGGTGTAACAATGTTACGCATGTCCTATTTTGCAGTTGCATCGATTGCACTGTTTGTCATCGCGGGTTGTTCGCCTCCGCCAGACAGACAGCTGATTCAACTTTGCCGGACAAATGCAAATCAAAGAGCGGAAGGTCAGCAAATCTCTGCTTCCGACATTGGCGAGTTGATCGAAGAATGTATGACCTCGAAAGGTTATTCTCTGAAAGAAACCGGCAAGCCCTGCTCAGATGATCTTTCCACGGCGACTAACCCGAGATGCTATTATCGAAATAATTTAATGGGGAGATTATTACAAAAACTTTGATAGGGACGGGCGTGGAATAGCACCCTGCGGCCGCCCTTCTTTGGGTTGGGCAACAGCCTGTCGTTTCGTTCGGAGCAACGACAAAGCACTTTCAGGTCGGTGCCGATGCATCTGCAATGCATAGGGGCGTAAAGCCCGCACGCTGCCACGGCTCGAACAGCAATTGAGGCGCAGGGGTCGTAAAGTCTGAAGCGTTCACGGACTTGAACAGGAAGGCAGCATCGTCTCCGGCCTTGCTTCCCAGCCGCCTGATGATGTCTGCCATACGCGCTTCCCCGGTCGTGAGGGTGAGGACAAGGAGATTGGGTAGCCCCAAATGCGTCTTGTGGACCCGGTGCGCGATGATCTCACGGTACGCGCTGATTTTCCCCAGATACCACGTTTGGCTGCCGTGCGAGCGGGTGACCGGCATCGTCCCGCGATCCGCCTCAAACGCGAAGAAGCGGTACGCCTTTCCTCGCGTTGAATGTCGCCGGGCTAGCTACGTTATGGATGGCCGTGTTCGCCGATATGGGGGCCAGCCTGATAGTCGTGTTCAATGGATTGCGTATTTTGAAGTTCAAGAAGTGAACGACAAGATAACGTTCGCACGGGAGAAAAGCACGCACATTACAGAATTGCTATGGTGACTTAGCAGACTTGCTAAGCTCTTGCAATGCACCTTTTCGGGCCGGGGCGCGGGCTTAGACGCTGATTTGATGCGCCAACTTCATATTGCGGCCTTTGACGATCGCGTAGATCACCGGAATAACGATCAAGGTAAGGACCGTGGACGATAACATCCCGCCGACCAGCGGCACTGCAATGCGCTTCATCACCTCGGACCCCGTTCCGCTACTCCAAAGGATGGGCAGCAGGCTGGCCATGATGGCAACAACGGTCATCATTTTGGGCCGGACTCGCTCAACCGCGCCTTCCATGATTGCGTGATAGAGGTCGTTTGCGTTGAAGGTGCGGCCTTCCACTTTGCGCTCGGCAATCAGGGCCGACAGCGCGTTGTCGAGATAGATCAACATGACCACGCCGGTCTCTGCCGCGACACCGGCGAGGGCGATAAAGCCGACCGCGACCGCGACGCTCATATTGAACTCCATCCAATACATGAGCCAGAAACCGCCCGTCAGCGCGAACGGCACCGATAGCATCACGATAAAGGTCTCGGTCAGGCGCCGGAAATTCATGTAGAGCAGCAGGAAGATCACCAGCAGCGTTACCGGAACCACGGTTTTGAGGCGATGGGCCGCGCGCTGCAGATATTCGAATTGCCCGCTCCATTCTATGTGATAGCCGGGCGGCATCCCAACTTGATCCGCTACGGCCTTCCGGGCTTCGTTGACATAGCCGCCAAGGTCGCGCCCCTGCATATCGACATAAATATAGTCCACAAGTTGCGCATTTTCCGTGCGGATGGAGGGCGGTCCCTGCGCAATGCGGACCGAGGCGACCTGTCCGAGAGGAATCGACGTGCCATCGGGTGCGTTGACCAGAACAGAGCGTGCAATTGCCGTGGGATCATCTCGGAAATCGCGCGGGTAGCGGACGGTGACGCCGTAGCGCTCCCGGCCCTCAACCGTCTCGGTCACCATTTCGCCTCCGAGCGCCGTCCGCACGACGTTCTGGACATCATCAATTGACAGGCCGTAGCGCGCGAGGGCGGTACGGTCGGGTTCGATGTTGAGGTAGTAGCCGCCCAACACCCGCTCAGCGAAGGCGGAGGTCGTCCCTGGCACTTTGCGCACGACCGCTTCGATCTTCTTGGAAAGACGGTCGATCTGGGCCAGGTCAGGGCCATAGACCTTGACGCCAACAGGGGTGCGGATGCCTGTCGAAAGCATGTCGATGCGCGCCTTGATCGGCATGGTCCAGGCGTTGCTGACGCCGGGAAACATCAGCGCCTGGTTCATGTCCGTGATCAGCTTGTCGATGGTCATGCCTTTGGGCCAAGTCTCTTCGGGCTTGAGGTTGATGATGGTCTCAAACATCTCCACAGGGGCCGGATCGGTGGCCGTTCCGGCGCGCCCCGCCTTGCCGAACACGGACTTCACTTCGGGAAAGCTCTTGATGATTCTGTCCTGTAACTGGATCAGTTCGCCGGCCTTGGTGATCGACATGCTGGGCAGGCTGACGGGCATGTACAGCAGCGTGCCCTCGTTCAAGGTGGGCATGAACTCGCTGCCGATCCGGGTGACGGGATAGACTGAAACCGCGAGCGCCAAAACAGCGAGCACGATGGTCAGCTTACGGTGCCTGAGCACCCCATCGATGATCGGGCGATATAGCCAAATCAAGGCGCGGTTAACCGGATTCTTCCGCTCCGGCAAAATGCGCCCCCGCACGAACAGGATCATCAGCACTGGCACCAGGGTCACCGATAGCAGCGCCGCGGCGGCCAGCGCGAAGGTGTGGGTGTAGACGAGGGGCTTGAACAATCGCCCTTCCTGCTCTTCCAGGGTGAAAACCGGCAGAAACGACACGGTGATAACCAGCAGACTGAAGAACAGGGCGGGCCCCACTTCCATCGCCGCTTTGATGAGGATATCGACGCGGGATTCGTCTGGCCCGGCCCGCTCCAGCTTCTTGTGGGCGTTTTCGATCATCACAATCGCGGCATCCACCATGGCGCCAGCCGAGATGGCGATACCGCCCAGGCTCATAATGTTTGAACTGATCCCGATGGCGTGCATGACGATGAAGGCCATCAGTACGCCAACTGGTAGCATGATGATGGCGACCAGCGCGCTGCGGACATGCAGCAAGAACACCATGCAGACCAGTGCAATGATGATGCTTTCCTCGATCAGAGTGTGCTTGAGGGTGTCGATGGCACGGTAAATGAGATTGGAGCGGTCATAGACAGGCATGATCGAAACGCCTTTGGGCAGGCTGCCGGCGATTTCGGCGATCTTCTGCGTGACGTTCTTGATGACTGTGAGGGCATTTTCACCGTCGCGCTGCAACACGATGCCGGCGGCGACCTCACCCTGGCCGTTGAGCTCGGCCAGTCCCCGGCGCTCAGCGGGCCCCAGTTCCACACGGGCCACGTCCTTCACCAGGACCGGCGTACCGCCGGAGCTCTTGAGCACGATATTTTCCAGATCGCCTATACCTTTGAGATAACCTCTGCCGCGCACCATATATTCGCGTTCGCTCATCTCGATGGTGCTGCCGCCGACATCCGCGTTGCTGGCACGGATGGCGCCCCTGACCTGTGACAGAGGAATACCAAAGGCCCGCAACTTGGTGGGATCGACCACCACTTGGTACTGCTTGACGAACCCGCCGAGACTGGCGACTTCCGCCACGCCGCCGGCTTTGGTGAGTTGGAAGCGAACAAACCAGTCCTGGATGGAGCGCAGTTCGGCGAGGGAGCGCTGGGTTCCGATAACGGCATATTCGAACACCCAGCCCACACCCGTCGCGTCTGGCCCCAGCGACGGCGTTACTCCGACAGGCAATTTTTTCTGTGCGAAATTGAGGTATTCCAGGACACGGCTGCGCGCCCAGTAAATATCGGTGCCGTCCTCGAACACCACATAGACGAATGAGACGCCGAAAAAGGAAAATCCGCGCACGACTTTGGATTTTGGGACCGCTAAAAGCGCTGTAGTAAGCGGATAGGTGACTTGATCCTCCACCACCTGCGGCGCCTCGCCGGCATATTCGGTGTAGACGATCACTTGCGGATCGGAGAGGTCGGGAATGGCATCGAGCGGGGTGGCGACGACGGCCCAGATACCCACCGCTACCACCACCAGGGTCATCAGCACGATGATCATGCGGTTGCGGGCAGATAATTCGATAATCCGAGCGATCACGGTGTGCCTCCGGTGGCGCTTTTGTCCTTGTCGGGGGCGAAGGTCTGTAAGGCAGCCCGCAGATTGCTTTCGGCATCGATCAGGAAGTTTGCGCCCACCACCACCTGCTCGCCGGGCTTGAGCCCGCCGAGAATCTGTGTGGTTCCGTTACCGCGAGCGCCGATGTGAACAGGCCGGGGCTCAAACCGGCCCTGGCCCGTGGCGACCAGGACAACCTGCGCGGTTCCGCTGTCGATGATCGCGGAGTCCGGTACGAGCAGAACCGGACGAGTATCGGCGGCCGCAGCGTCAATTGAAACCGCCGCGTACATTGAGGCACGCAGCAATCCATCCTTGTTGGGGAGGACGATACGCACCTGCCCGGTGCGGGTATTGGCCGAAAGAGCGGGATAGATGAAATCGACCGTGCCGGTGAAACTGCGGCCCGGAAAGGCCACGAACGTCACACGGGCCGATTGACCCTGTCGGATTGCGCCTAGATCCTGCTCAGGCACGTCGGCCATGACCCATACCTTTGAGAGGTCCGCAATTTTGAAGAGCGGGTCGCCGGTGTTAAACCGCATTCCCGCAATCGCAGGCTTTTCGGTGATGGTGCCGCTGAACGGTGCCGATACGGTGATTGACCGCGTCGCCTGGCCGGTACGACGAATTTCGGCAATTGCGGAATCGGGAATTCCGTAGTTACGAAGATTTTGCAGGGCGCGCGCCATCGCGGTGTCGTCGTGCTGCTGCATCGCTACAATGTAATCGACTTCGCGTGTCACGATGTCGGGCCCCATCCGCGTCGTAATGTCGGGCGTCTGGATCCACACTTGGGCCAGGGGCTGACCCGCACGCACCGTCTGGCCGGTCGTCGCTACGAACAGCTTTTCGACAAAGCCATCGAATTTGGTGTTGACGACTGCGATGCTATTCTCAGCGGGCTGAACAGTGCCCGCGGCCTGTACAGAATGGGGAACATGCCCCGTGGTCTGAACCGCGACCGTGCGGACGCCCAGCATCTGCATGCGTGCCGGGCTGACGGTGACGACGCCGGATTCATCCTCGCCAACGTGGACCGGGATATAGTCCATCCCCATAGAATCCTTTTTCGGCACGGCCGACGTGTCGGGGAGGCCCATGGGGTTGCGGTAGTAGAGGATTTTCCCCTTACCAGGTTGTGGCGCAACCTCGACACTTGCGGACATGTCGGCATAGACCGGCTTGAAATCGCGTCCGTCCGCTGTCTTTTTGGGCGTCTGGGAGTAATCGGGCTTGCCGTCGGGGTTCTGGTAATAAATCGGTGTCCGATCTGCGGGAGGGGCCATTAGAGCCGACGCAGCCATGGCAGGCGGGGCCGCCTTGGAACCAGACAGTCGCAGCCAATAACCGGCTCCCGCCCCGGCAGCCAAAAGACCCATAGCCGCCAGGGCGAGCGCAATGGCTTGAACGCGAGTTGTTTGCACGATCTGTCTCCTTGTAAACCCGCATCGGCCGCGCACCGGCCGGCATCGGGCCGGACGATGCGCGAGGCCTATGCGTCAGGGCGCGAGCTTGACGGTTACACTTCCGCTGACGGTCTGGGCGACGCCCTGGACCTTTGCAGAGAAGCTGAGCGCCCAGTTGTCCGGCTTGTTCCACACCGGACCGTTGGAGACTTCAAAGCGGTAGGTGCCTGGGGGCTTCTCGCCCAGCGGCTTGATCGGGGCGGTCATGGCGGCCATACCCATCGGACCCATATCAGCACGGGACTGGATGATGATCGCGCCGGAGACCGGCTTACTGTCATGCAGCAACCGCACGGACACGATGTTCTTTCCGGCACCGCCGGACTGGACCGGACCAGCCAGTTTATAGTGATAGCCCATAGAGGCCATCGCACCCGGCCCCTTCATAGCCATGTCGGTGCCTTGCGCGCGCGCGGGCGCGGCCGCGGCAATCACCAAAATCGCTATTGCTGGAACGACGGCGCGATAAACGTGCCGATTGGTCATGCTGGTATTCATGGTAGATCCTCCTGCTCGCACGATTGCGCGAGACTGAATGCTTGCGACATCGAAAGGCGACGTTCGCGGGACGCGCGAAAGCGCGTACCCCGGCGAACAACAAGCGATCACACCCGCGCTTTGCGAGCGGTTTCGCTTCCTAGACGCGCAAGATGGGAGGAGGAAGTGGGGGAGGGGTTGCAACGGTGCTGTGATCCGCCTCACGCAAAACAGCTCGAATCTGACCGTGATAGAGCAATGTGACTGGCAAGAACCCTTGCAGCGCACCGACATTGACAGCGCAGGCCGTGCAAACGGCACAGGAACTATCGCCGCCTTTGCAGGGCATCTGCTTACCGGGCGATGTTTTTTCCATCGCAGCGCAGTTCGAAGCCATGTCCATGTCGGACATCGCCATCGTCATGCCAGGCATGGAGCTGTTGCTGCCGGCAGGGACAGCCCAAGACGGGGCAACGCCGCTGAGAAAAATCCCCAGCGCCAGCGCGAAGGCCGCAATTTGTTTTCCAAAACAGTGCGCAAGCATGATCCATACCCTATACGCCGGAACCCGGTGGATCAAGGATGGCCCAGGCGGGTGAACAATTCGTGAGTTTGGGCCACCCCGGACCGCCCGCTAATCCAGTGTTGTCCAGCGCAACCGGAGGGCATTGGCGATCACCGATACCGAGCTGAGGCTCATCGCCGCCGCTGCGATAACCGGGCTGAGCAAAAGGCCGAAGGCCGGATAGAGGGCTCCCGCAGCGATTGGTATTCCAATCACGTTATAGACAAAGGCGAGCACGAGGTTCTGCCGGATATTGTTCATCGTGGCCCGGCTCAAGGCCCGCGCCCGCGCAATCCCAGCCAGATCGCCCTTGACCAGCGTTACACCAGCACTTTCGATGGCGACGTCGGTGCCAGTACCCATCGCAATGCCGATGTCCGCTTCGGCCAAGGCAGGGGCGTCATTGACCCCATCACCCGCCATGGCAACGATGCGGCCTTCGCTGCGCAATCTGCGTATCACGGCGTTTTTGCCATCGGGCAAAATGCCAGCCTCGACCTCCTTAATCCCGAGCTTGGCGGCCACAGCGTCAGCTGTCGTGCGATTGTCCCCGGTCAGCATGACGATCCGAATGTCTTCAGCACGCAATTGGGTCAGCGCGGCCAGCGTCGTTTGTTTGATCGGATCGGCGATAGCGAGAATACCGGCAATATGCCCATCCACCGCCACGAACATGGCGGTGGCCCCATCGCGCCTCAGGTCATCCGCACGCGCATTCATCGCGGCTGAATCGATGCTCAGGTCTTTCAGCAATTGTGCCGTCCCCACAGCGACCTGCTTGCCATCCACGGTGCCGGAGATACCTTTGCCGGTAACCGACCGAAAGTCCGCCACATCGTATAGCGGGGCATTGCGATCTTTTGCTGCTGTCAATATTGCCGCCGCCAAGGGATGTTCACTGGACCGTTCCAAGCTTGCGGCCAATGAAAGTACCCTTCCTTCGTCAAAGTCCTCCGCCGGCACAATGGCGGTCAGCCTTGGCCGGCCTTCGGTGAGCGTACCGGTCTTGTCCACCACCAGCGTATCGACCTTCTCGAAACGCTCTAGAGCTTCAGCGTTCTTGATCAGAATGCCGGCGCCGGCGCCTTTGCCAACGCCCACCATGATCGACATGGGCGTGGCGAGCCCTAGTGCGCAAGGACAGGCGATGATAACCACCGACACTGCCGCCACCAGTGCGTTGGCGAAGGCCGGCTGCGGTCCCCAAAACATCCAGCCAGCAAATGAAAGTAACGCGACCGCGATCACCACGGGCACGAACCAGCCAGAGACCTGATCGGCCAATCTCTGAATCGGGGCACGGCTTCGCTGCGCGTCCGAAACCATAGCGACGATTCGGGCCAGCACTGTGTCCCTGCCGATTCTCTCCGCGCGCATAACGAGCGCGCCAGTGCCGTTCACGGTGCCGCCGATCAACTTGGTGCCAGATACCTTTTCCACGGACAGGGATTCTCCTGTCACCATCGATTCATCGACGGCGCTCGTGCCTTCAATCACCGTGCCATCTACCGGCACACGACCACCCGGCTTCACCCGAAGACGGTCGCCCACCTGCACCGCGTCCAATGATACATCGTCTTCTCCGCCATCGTCGCGAAGTCGAAAGGCGCGCGGGGGCGCCAGGTTCAGCAAGGCGCGGATAGCGCTTCCAGTTCCAGCGCGAGCTCGTAACTCAAAAACCTGGCCCAGAAGGACCAGGACGGTGATAACCGCTGCGGCCTCAAAATAGACTGGCACGACTCCGTCCATGCGAAACGTTGCAGGAAAAAGCCGGGGCACGAGTATCGCCATCACGCTGTAGCCATAGGCCGTGCCGATGCCCAAGGCGATCAACGTGAACATGTTGAGCGACCGGTTGGCCAGCGAGGACCAACCACGCACGAAGAACGGCCAGCCCGCCCACAGCACGACCGGGGTACTCAGGGCAAACTGAATCCAGCCGGAAATCTGCGGCGCAATCAGATGATGCAAGTCGAACAGATGTCCGCCCATCTCTAGCACGAACACTGGCAGCGACAGGGCCAGTCCAATCCAGAAGCGCCGCGACATGTCCAGCAGTTCGGGATTTGGCCCGTCCGCCGCGGTCGCGTTGAGCGGCTCCAATGCCATGCCGCTCGGAGCCTATAAGCTGAATTGGCATGCTGCCGCGGCTGAGGATGGGCATCGCACGGAAGGGGTCTTGTCCTTCAAGGTTAAATAGGGCGTGCTCACTGCTGCCGTCCTGGTCTTCCGATTTTTGCAATATTGTGGAGCGACGATTCTTTTGGGATCATCGCTTTTCTTTCTTTATGGCCTTCCGAGAGTTGGCACCGACGCTGCTTTAACTTACCGATGGCCCCGACACTTACTCGTGTTTAGCAGTGCGATCTTGTTGGTTGGCGCGGTTTTTGGGCTGATCACGCAGACGGGGCTTCTGGCCGGGTCCTTTGCCGAAGGACTCAAACTTTCCAATCTGGAAGCCGTCGTTACACAAATGAACTTTGGGTGGTCCAACATCGTTCGCGGCGTGCTGGCCGCCGTGATGTTGCTCTGCCTCGTCGTCGTTAAACCATCCACCTCTACCTGGTTGGCAGCTGCGATGGCGGGCGCTATCTCATGTGCGAGCTTCGCCTGGATGGGACATGGAGCCGCGACGGACGACGGAGCCAGATATGTTCATCTTTTGGCCGATATAGCGCATTCTCTCGCGGCCGCGCTCTGGATCGGGGCGTTGTTGAATTTTGCTTTTTTGTTGTTGCCACATGCGCGTGTCCGGGAAACAGACCAGGTTCTCTGCAATTCGCTGCTGAGGTTTTCTGGCGTCGGATCTGCGGCTGTTGCGATCCTGGTCGTGAGTGGTCTTATTAACAGCTGGTTTCTGGTAGGCCTGCAGCACGTATCCGACTTCTGGAAGACACTTTATGGTCAGGTGTTGCTGGCGAAACTCGTGGTGTTTATTGGAATGCTTTTTCTCGCGGCGTCAAATCGGTATTTCCTAACTCCTGGTTTGCAGCGAATTTTAAAGGACGATTTTCCTCAGGAAAATGCAATCACCAGGTTGCGCCGCAGTCTTATTGTCGAGACGCTGGCGGCATTCGTCGTCTTGGCATTGGTTGCCTTGTTGGGCACCCTGGCGCCGGCGAATGTTCAATAGAGAGCGATCTGTGCTGCGATGACTGTGTGCCGCCACGTCACAACTTAACTCACGCAGGTAATTTTCGGCCAATGGAACACCTTTGTTTTGCATCTTCCACGACGTTGCCTTCCAATTCGTTGCGGATCGGATGGCCGCGAACTGACCGATTATCCCGAAAGCCAACAGCTCGCCTCCTTGACCGACTTGGTTCTAGATTTTGCACGTTCATTAAGGCGGACGAAACTCCAGGACTTTGATCCATCATGATTTCTCGCCGTCTAACGCACCGCATGTTGCGCCATCACCTTCCCATCGGCCTCGCCACGCTTGCCGCCGGCTACTTGCTGTATTCCACACGCTCTTTCCCCGATGTGCTGACGCGCCTTAGCTTTTCCAGTGCCTATCCGGCCTTGGTGCTCCTCACGGCGACGCTTCTGATCGGACCGCTGAAAATCCTGGTGGGGAGACGGTTGGCCGTCTCGATGGACTTTCGTCGGGACATCGGTATTTGGGCCGGACTTGTGGGCCTCTTTCACGTATGGTTGGGCAGTGTGTGCATCTGCGCGGACGGCCCTGGCTATATTATATTTACGAGAATTGGCAGCAGAAACACGCTCTGCCCATGCGTCATGACTTATTCGGTCTCGCCAATTTCACAGGGCTCTTTGCCGCGTTCGTTTTGCTAGCTTTACTCGCGACCTCGAACGATGCCGCGCTGCGGAAGTTGGGCACGCCCGGTTGGAAGCAGCTGCAGCGCTGGAACTACGCCTGTTTTGGACTGACCGCGATACATACCTTGATATATCAGACAGGCATTGAGAGCCAGACAAATGGTTTTGTCGCCATTGCAGTGCTCTGCGTGCTGATTACGGCCATCTTACAGCTCGCAGGGCTCCGGCGCCGTCGCTATGCATCAGTCAGAGACAAAACAACAATTGCCTGAAATGGCACGTTGGCGTTCCGGCGGCTAGGGCATAAAGTTGTTTGCGTCCATCATTCGGTTACCCATGAATCAATCCAAAACCTGGATCGGCTGGCCTGGAGCGCCGCTTGCCCTTGGCTCTGCGGCGTTATTCGGCGCCAGTACGCCATTCGCCAAAATGCTGCTTGGAGGTGGCATCAGTCCTTGGCTGTTGGCTGGGTTGCTTTATTTGGGGTCGGGCGTGGGCTTGGCCGTTTTCTACGGCGTTCGAACAGTTGCTGGCATCGCATCGACGGAAGCACCCTTACGCTGGCCCGACCTTCCATGGCTCGGCCTGACAATCTTGTTCGGCGGCGTAATCGGCCCCGTCCTTCTCATGTTGGGCCTTGCCCAGACGCCCGCGTCATCGGCTGCCCTACTTCTCAATCTCGAAGGCATCGCAACAATGGTGATTGCCTGGGTGGTATTCCGCGAGAATGCGGACCGGCGAATTCTCACCGGCGCCGCGGCGATTCTCGGAGGGGCACTCTTGCTCTCATGGCACGGTGGGTCGGTGCCAATCGGCTGGGGCGCCCTGTTTGTCGCGGGGGCTTGTCTCGCGTGGGGCATCGACAATAATCTGACCCGCAAAGTCTCCGGCGCCGATCCGATCCAGATTGCAGCCGCCAAAGGTCTGGTGGCGGGTGCCACCAACATAGGGCTCGCACTTGTCTCGGGCGCATCTCTCCCGGATATCCCGTTGCTCGGGGGAGCAGCAGTGATCGGCTTTCTCGGTTACGGCGTTTCGCTGGTTCTATTCGTATTGGCGTTGCGTCACCTGGGTAGCGCGAGGACCGGCGCTTATTTTTCTACCGCGCCATTCATAGGAGCTCTGCTGGCGATCGCCATGTTGGCCGAGCCCGTCACGTCCCAACTGATGGCTGCTGCGTTCCTGATGGGTATTGGGCTCTGGTTACACCTAGCTGAGCGTCACGAGCACGAACACTCTCATTCGGCTTTGGAGCATGAGCATAGCCATATTCATGATGAGCACCATCGCCATCAGCACGGCTCGAATGATCCGCTCGGAGAACCCCACAGCCATATGCACAAACACACGCCCATGACGCACCGGCATCCCCATTTCCCAGACCTGCATCATCGCCACGGCCACGGATGACGCCGTTCTACCGTCGGCTGGCGATCACCGTCGAGGTTGGGCGGTTGCTGCATTTATTTTGGGCTCTGTTGCTTTCTCCAGCGCCTTTCGCTCGCCGAAGCGGTCTACGAAGTAGGTCGCGCTGATTGCGCAATTCGTTGCCCACTGAAACAAAGGTTAATGCACCGCCGCAGCCCTGGCCTCTGCAAAACTTTCGCGGGCTTCGATAAGTACATAGACGACGAGCATCGCAAGGTTTAAGGCAAGCGCTATCTACAGAATCTTGGGTCTAGATGTGGCGTCACCTAGGCACATTTGATGTCTCGCCACGGCTCGTTAAAGAGACGACGATAATCAATGTCAGCCCTGCATTCTATCTCTACAATTGGAACGCCAAAGGCGAACAACGGATTGCTTGCGGGAAATGCCACCAAGCGAACTGGCACTACGCGTAACAGGAATCCGGGCCCGCTGATATGCGCCCTGATTTAACGTCTGCGAGCTAGTGACGGCCGCTGCCGCCACGACCGCCGCCGCTGCTATGACCACCGCCACCCCGGCTAGTGCCGCCGCTGTGACCGCCTCTGAAATGCGCGCTTCCGGTGTAGCTAGGCGCGGACGGATATGAGCGGTACCCGCTGCCGCCATAATAACCCAGGCCGTATCCGCCGGAAGAATAGCCAGTGCCATATCCGCCATAGCCATAGCCGCTATTGTAACCAGAATAGTCGGGCCCATAACTGGCGCAGCCCATAAGTCCCAGCGAGGCCATAGCCGCAAGCAGTCCCAATCTAACTTTCTTCATGTGGTCTTTCTCCTGAAAGCACACTTTCTACAAACGCGCCTCACGGATACTCGCCCGAACTGCGCGCCGTTGTCCGGACAGAAACTGCATATCTGCCAGAAAGGCTTTTGCCAAAAGCGTCAGCCTTTTGTCAGTAACCGAAATATCCGTAGCCGTAGCTCGAATAGGGCGCGTACCTCGGTGTGCTATAGCCATAGCCGCTATAGCCATAGTTCTGATTTCCGTAATTGCTGTAACCGCGATTGCCGTAGTTCTGGCTATAGCTGCGGTTGCCGTAAGATGCGCCATAGTCACCATAACCGCCACGGACGTTGTTGTACGCATTGTAGCGAAAAGGTAGTTGCTGGCGACCGTAATTGCTGTGATGCCCCCATCCTGCAGCCATGGCCGTCCCGGCGGAAGCGGCCAGCAGAGCAGCAGTCAGTGCGATAGAGATCACGCGCTTCATTTGGTTCTCTCTTGTCTGGCGCGCCTTCCTAAGCGCGCCTTTTGGGTTCAGTTCACGCACCAATATAAAGTTCCCCACCTGAACGCACCCTGAACCAAATGCAGCCAAAATCAGCTCAGAACGTCGCGCTAAGGCGGTTTGCCTGGCTCACGGCGTGAAGGGGCGGATCACCTCACCCGCTATAAATGGATGTTCGGTGAGAGCCTGTGCAGACGCGGATACGCCATTTTCGACGGCAGCAAACCTGCAAGCGAACGGGCAGCTATCGCAAGAACTTCGGACTGACTACCATGCTGCCGTGCCCGAACCAAACCTATGTTGACCCAGCCAAGCTCAAGCAGACGAAGCAGGATTATTCGAGGCTCTTCTTCAAGAGGGCGGCAGCTTTGATCACACCGTCCTGGAATGAAAGACTTCACGCACCGGCGGCGGGTTACTGCTACAGTTCTTCCTCTTCTTCATTGCGAGTACCTTTCTTGAAGGGAGCCAATGTTCTCAGCGTGAAAAAAGCGGCCACGGACAGCATGATTGCTATGTCGTATAGGCCGAAGCCCACCGCTGCTCCAACTGCACCGGTGATCCATAAGCAAGCCGCCGTGGCCGTCCCGTAGGTCTCGCCGGGCCGCTTGATAATGGCGCCGGCACCAATGAAGCCAATGCCGACGATGAGGCCCTGGAGCACGTATCCCTGCGCCATCGAGCCTTTTCCCAGAACACTTGTACCCAGAAGAGCAAAACCGCAACTGGCAATTGCCACCAAGGGGAATGTGCGAAGGCCTGCGCTTCGCTCTTCTTTTTCCCGGTCCCAACCAAGAGGGAGAGCGAGCACGTAGGCAATCACGATGTCCCGTAGATGTGAAAGAGTATCAAACCAGATAGACTCTGCCGGGATCATGGCCGCTCCTGTTTAATTGCCTAGTAAAGATGTTGCCCCGCCACCGTCGAAATAGCAAAATGATATTGCTCGTTTTACCCCCTTCGCCAGCGCGACAAAAGCTGATAATTGCTTACAAAAGAGGGCCTATCCTATCGCCATCAAATGAAAGCCTGAGCATGAATTGGCTAAAGAAAAATCGCCGCTTGAAACCGCTGAAACTCCTTTTCGTGGTCGCGGCACTCGTAATCGTCCTCAGTGTTGTTAAGTTTTTCGTCCACTGGTTCCAATTTGAGTTCGTGACGCTCAGTACCCTGCTAACGAGCGCCATCAGCGGCGCGATTTTCGTAATCGGCTTTTTGCTAGCGGGCGTTCTTTCGGACTACAAGGAATCCGAACGGCTGCCGGGAGACATCCGGGCGGCTTTAGAGGCCATTCACGACGACTCCGTTTGTTTCGCAAACAAAAGCCGCGAATTCCCGCTGGGTCAAATGCGCGCAGTTCTGATTGCAATCGTTGACAAACTTACGAGAGGACTGGGGCACGAGGGAAATCACAATGACCTTCGTCCAGCCATTTCAGAACTAGACAAGCTAACAGGCCTATTTGAGCAAATGGACTTGCTCGGCATGCCCGCGAATTTCATCGTCCGGTTGCGTGCCGAACAAAGCCAGCTACGCCGATACCTGTTTCGCATCTATCATATTCAGAGTACGCAATTTGTCCCTTCCATCCACGTCTTGGTACAAACACTGGTGGGATCAATTGTTCTGCTTCTGCTATTCCTACAGACCGAGGGTTCGCCGGGCACCGCGTTGATCTTCGGGTTCATATCGTACTTGCTGATCTATTCTCTTTATCTCATCCAGACGTTGGAGCAACCGTTCCGAAAAGACCACGACACGCTCGATGACGTGAGCCTCTTCCTGCTGCGGGAATTCAGCACCAAATTGTTGGACGCCGAGAATAAGGCTGCGCCGGAAACCGTAGCACGACCATGACGAGCTATAGATGGTCTTTTGCAGACTGAGCTATCTCCCTGTTTGAAGACACCGAGTTATTTTTTTGCTGTATCTCTTCCATCATCGTCGTTGTTAGGAATTATATATGGACGGAAATACTAACCCGGCGAGTCTGCGCCGTTTCTGCACCTACCTCGCGATAGCATTCATAGCCACCGTTCCCGCCATAGGGCTTCGCGTCGCCGGTTGGCGGCCTGATCCCCTTCTTGATGCGGCATTGTTTGGAAGCGCAATCCTTGCCGCCGGTTTTATGCTCTCATGGGGTGCTGAGGCGGCGGAGAAGCGCGTAAGCCAGGGTCTGATCGTCGCGTTGATCGCCCTTGTCACCGTGCTGCCTGAATATGCGGTCGATTTCTATTACGCCTATGCTGCCGGGAAAGACCCCTCATCGAATTATGTTCACTACGCGGCTGCGAACATGACCGGCGCGAACCGTCTGCTCGTCGGTCTGGCGTGGCCGCTGATGTTGCTTGTTCATTGGTTTCGCACCCGTCAACGCCGGATTGATCTCGCGCCAGTGAACGCTGTCGAAATCGTCTTCCTTCTGATCGGTACTGCGTGGTCCTTCACGATCCTGCTGCGCGACAGGATCGGTTGGATCGACAGCGTCGTACTGATTGGCATCTTTGCCGTGTATATCTTGCGGGTGAGCTATCTTCCCAAAGCGCAAGAGGAAGAAGAGGAAGACGAGCCGGGACCAGCCGCTGCGCTAGGCCGACTGTCGCCAGGGCGGCAATGGGCCGCAATGGCCGCACTCACGGTCGTTGCGGCGCTAATTATCCTCGCTTCGGCGGAACCATTTGCCGAAGCGATGGTGGACTCGGGCCGCCTGATTGGAGTGGACGAGTTCTTGTTGATCCAGTGGTTGGCCCCCCTTGCAAGTGAGGCTCCCGCCGTGACTATTGCGGTGCTTTTTGTTCTTTCGGGGCGGGCGGCCAATGGCCTTGCAACAATGCTCTCCGACAAGATCAATCAGTGGACTTTGCTGGTCGGAATGTTGCCGCTTGCCATGAGCCTCGGCGCGGGCGCGCTCGTCGCGTTGCCGCTCGACGCACGACAGCACGAGGAATTTTTCCTCACCGCCACACAGTCTCTGTTCGGCATTGCTCTTCTGATGCGTTTGCGCCTAGGTGCTTGGGGGGCGCTGGTATTGGCAAGCCTCTTTGCCATCCAGGTCGCTTTGGCGCTGCACTTTCTTGGGGATGATACGACGACAATCGCGAGCCTGACTTGGCTTTCCTGGGGATATCTGCTGCTGGCAACCTTGGTTGTGTCAACCAACGCGAAATCTCTTGGACACCTATTTTCAACAGGCCTTTTCACCAAACATCCCAGTGTGCATCCTCCCGCTGCATCTGTAGAGAAAGGACGGGCATGATCGTCGACTGCTACTACAGGTCATAAATGACTGCCAGCGGAAGCACAATTCGGCCGCTTGTTTCGCTTTGAGCTGGGCAAGTCGCGGCAGGTAGGTCATAGAGACGACTTACGCATGTAGCGCGAATCAGGTGGATAGGTGATCTTTTTCGGATGCCTGTTTTCCGATTGAGCTAACACTGCGAATTCTGGCGTGCGCAGGGATCGGTTAGGCAGACGATCGGTCATGAGGCCATCGGCCTAAGCACCTAACAATGCCGACGTAACACCTCAGCAGGAACATCGTAGCTCAGCACCGGTAGGACGAGGCCACTCGCCTGCGCTGCGGCATCCTTAGCTCGGGATCACGGTAGCGAGCGACCAGCGCTATCGCGTTGCCGCAGCCTTTCCAGCATATAGAGGGAACGCTGAAATCGGTGCACTGGAATGAGCCACCAGGCCCGGCGGCCCTCTCGACGACAATCATCGCGCGCTCCGGCCCAAAGAGCGATACGCAGATACACGGTTGATGGTCTCGGCCATCGCGGCACATCCGACATCTTTTTGTTGTTGGTCAGGAGACAGCTGTAGCGACGTGTCCACTACCTCGGCACCGAGGCTTGTCGCTCACGTCCTGAACTTCAGAATGCGCAATCCATTGAACACGACAATCAGGCTAGCCCCCAGATCGGCGAACACAGCCATCCATAACGTGGCCAGGCCGGCGACGTTCAACGCGAGGAAAATCACCTTGATGCCGATAGCCAAGGTGATGTTTTGTTTGAGAACGTTGCCAGTTTTACGGCTGAGCGCGACGAAGAGGGGGATGCGACGCAGGTCATCCTGCATCAACGCCACATCCGCCGTCTCCAATGCCGTATCCGTTCCGGCGGCACCCATGGCGAAGCCAATGGAAGATTTGGCGAGGGCTGGCGCATCATTGACGCCGTCGCCAACCATGCCCACCACGCCGTAGCGTTGGCGCAGGTCGTCAATGGCGGCCAACTTGTCTTCCGGCAACAGATTGCCGCGCACATCATCGATGCCGACCTGCGCGCCGATGGCTTTTGCTGTGGTGACGTTGTCTCCGGTGAGCATCACACAATGCACCCCCAGCGTCTGCAGTTCACTTACGGCTTGTATGCTAGTCTCTCGGACGGTATCGGCTACCGCGAAAATGCAGAGGGGCTGTAGATCGTCCATCAGTACAATGACGGTCTTGCCTTGTTGTTCAAGCCTCTCCAAAGCTGCTTCCAAAAGCGATCCGCAGATACCAAGCTCTTCAACCAACCGATGATTGCCGATGTAGTGCAGGGCGCCATCGATGCGACCTTTGGCCCCACGCCCGGTGATCGACTCGAAATCGGTCACAGCGGGCAGGCAGCGATCGCCGGATACTCCCTGCCAGCGCCGGATAACCGCCGAAGCAACCGGATGGTCGGAGTACGCATCGAGTGCTGCGGCGAGCTTGAGATAGTGTTCCGGCATCAGTTCTTTGAGCGGTTCGATATCAGTGACTTCGGGCTTGCCGCGCGTCAGGGTCCCAGTTTTGTCGAGTGCGAGCGCCTTCAGCTTGTGCCCTTCTTCGAGGTAGACACCGCCCTTGACGAGAATGCCTCGCCGCGCGGCAGCTGCCAGACCGCTGACGACGGTGACCGGTGTAGAGATGACGAGCGCACAGGGGCACGCGATGACCAGGGTGACGAGTGCCTTGTAAAACCAGGGCATGAATTGGGCGCCGAACATTAACGGAGGCACGGCCGCTATCAGGACCGCCAGCAATACTATGGCCGGTGTATAGTAGCGTGCGAATTGATCGACAAAGCGTTGGGTCGGTGCGCGTTCAGCCTGCGCGGCCTGCACCGAACGAACGATGCGGGCAAGCGTGGTATTACCCTTGTTGGCGGTCACGCGCATTTCGAGTACACCGCGCTCGTTGATCGTTCCGGCGAACACGCTATCGCCGGACGTCTTTTCCACCGGCATGCTTTCTCCGGTGATCGGAGCCTGATTGACGGTGGAATTTCCGCCGATAACCGTGCCGTCCAGTGGAATGCGGGCGCCGGGCTTGACCCGCACGAAAGCGCCGACAACTACATCGGCGGCAGGCATCTCTGCAAAGTTGCTGTCGTCTTGTCTGACGAGCGCGGTTTCCGGTGTCATTTCCATCAAGCCGCGAATCGCGTGGCGTGCCCGGTCGAGGGAGTAGGCTTCGATGAGTTCGGCGAGGGCAAAGAGGAATGTCACCATTGCCGCTTCCGGCCACTCGCCAATTACAAGAGCACCGGCAACTGCTACCGTCATCAAGAAATTGATATTAAGCGTCAAGGTGCGAATGGCGATAAGGCCCTTGCGAGCTGTCTGCGCGCCGCCAGTGAAAATGGCGATTACAGAAAGACTTATTACGAAGAGCGACTGTTCGCTGACTGTCCAACTGACAATTTCAGCGCCAAGTGCGGCGATACCAGATACTGCCACGAGCAGTTGCGTCAGGCCGGAGATTGTCTCGGTCTGTTCCGCAGAAACCTCGACACCGGGAACCTTGCGTTTCGGGTCCATGCCCAATTGGGTCAAGGCAGCCTCGATGGGCTGCGCGTCGAGAAAACTGTGCCGTACCGTCAACTCCCGCTGCATAAGATCAAAGCGCAAGTCCTCGATACCCGGCATGGACTCGAGCTTGTTGCGGATCAACCGCTCTTCAGTCGGGCAATCCATCTTCTGCATTACGAAGACGGTTACGTCGCTGCCTTGCTTTGGTTGTGCGCTTGCCATAACACCGTCTTTCGTTCGCTCGAATTATTTCTACGCGGGCAATTCTAGCCCCATGGGTAATTCCGCTGCGCACGTCAACGCGCTAACACAACATTCTGATGCCGTGTGGTGCCCGTGATCATGGCCCATCTAAGACGTCATCTTCCTTTGGCACAGGGGTAAAAAGCGATTTGCCTAAAGTATAGCCTACTCGAGATAGCAACGAGCCGGAAGCTCAATTCTGGATGCTTTCTTGCAGTGGTCAAATGCGGGCCCTGCTCCATCCCATAGGAACCGTCAAGCGACTTGAACCGTGTCTGGGCAAGGTTGGCAAGGCTGCGATTGGGTCGGGGCGTTGATACCATTCTCTATTCTATTCGGTTCGCGCGACGCGCGACGTCCTAAGTTCATCATGCCTTCTCTGCACGGCTTTCAATTTGTCTGCGAGTTTTTGGACGCTACGGTCCTTTCCGATCAAATCGTCATGGCCGGATCTGCATTGACGCAAGACGTGCTCTTCACTCACTACGAGATCGTCCTCTCCGTCTACCGATCCGTCGGCCCAGAATGTGGAGTGGTCATACTCTAGAGGCCTATCGGCGCTCAGAAGAAGCGTGCCCGCGTCCTCATTGGCGCCTTTGTAACAGCACATCCGAGGCAATCTTTGGCCGTGGCTCCCAACATTAAGTTCGCTAGGCGTAATAAATATACGCGTGATGAAGCTTCCCAAGCCCGCACTCGCCGCGGCAATAAGCGTTACGGCCAATATTTGAGCTGTTGTGTTACACCGGACGGCTTTCCAATTTAATTTAATGACCATTATCCTTTCTGGACCTCTGCGAAGGGAGCAGGGGAATCACGTGCCGTGCAACACCTCGTCCTGCGGGGCATCCGTGCGCCGGCGCCTATGGATGATTTGATAGAGGGCCGGCAGCACGAACAGCGACAGCAAGGTTGCCGATATGATACCTCCGATAACTACCGTCGCTAGAGGACGTTGGACTTCGGCTCCAGTGCCAACGTTCAGCGCCATGGGCAAAAAACCCAAAGAGGCAACTAGGCCTATCATCAAGATGGGACGCAGCCGGGTCATGGCCCCTTCTCGGATAGCCTCTCCCAAGGGGCGTCCATCGCGTATGAGCTCGCGAATATATGACACCATGATTACGCCAGTTAGGACTGAGACGCCGCAAAGCGTGATGAATCCAACTCCGGCCGTGATCGAAAGCGGTATTCCCCTTAACAGCAGCGCCAGGATGCCGCCAGTCAAAGCGAGGGGAACGCCAGAGAAAACAATCAGGGCGTCTTTCACGGAACCAAAAGTCCAAATTAGGAGCCCAAGAATAAGCAAAAGGGAGATGGGAACCAGTAGACTTAAGCGCTGTGTCGCCGAAGCGAGTTGCTCGAAGGTGCCGCCATACTCAACATAGTAACCGGGCGGAAGCTTCAGGTTCTGGGCCACAACCTTCTGGGCATCGCCGACAAAACTCGCCAGGTCACGGCCGCGGACATTGGCCATGACAACGATAAAGCGCTTCCCGTTTTCGCGGGATATCTGGTTGGGCCCTTCCGTTGTCTTGAGGCTGGCGACCTCCCCCAAAGGAATATAGTCGCCACCTTTGCGGGACAAAGGCAGCCGATTGAGCGCCACTGGATCCGTCCGTAGGCCTTCCGGCAATCTCACCAGCAATGGATATCGGGCGTCGCCTTCATAAATGAGGCCGGCTTCCTTGCCGCCGAGCGCGGCCGAGACGGCGTCCTGCACATTTGAGACTTCGAGGCCATAACGGGCCAGCGTGATCCGGTTAGGGTCTACCGTAAGTACGGGCAGCCCCGACGCCTGTTCCATCTTCACATCTTTGGCCCCGGGGACCTTTGAAAGCATGTCCTGCGCTTGGTCCGCCAACCGCACTAGTTCGGCGAGATCATCCCCAAATATCTTGAGTGCTACATCGCTGCGCACGCCGGAGATCAACTCGTTGAAGCGAAGCTGGATAGGTTGGGTGAAACTCACGACGGTGCCTGGTACTGTGCTGACTGCCTTCTCGATCTCGGCGATTAGGGTAGTCTTGGTTTTGCTCGGATCGGGCCAGGCATCATGCGGCTTGAGCATGACGTAAACATCAGCTTTGCCGGGCGGCATCACGTCTGTTGCCACTTCCGCGGTTCCATTGCGGGCAAACACGGTTTTTACTTCAGGAACTGATTTAAGCGCCCGGTTGAATTGAAGCTCCATCTTTACGGCCTGTTCGACCCCGGTGCTAACGGGCCGAGTGGTCTCAATGGCGATATCGCCTTCATCCAAATTTGGTATGAACTCCGCGCCCATCCGTGATGCCAGAAAGCCGCAGACAAGAACCAAAACCAGCGCACCCGCCACGACCCAATTCTGGAACTGAAGGACTCTGTCCAGGAGTGGGCCGTAGACCCGCTTGGCGCCACGAACCAACCAATTGTCGCCCTCACTGACTTTGCCCGTCAGGAAAATAGCGCACGCAGCGGGGACAAAGGTGATCGAAAACAAAAGCGCGCCCACCAATGCTACCACGACGGCAAAAGCCATTGGTTGGAACATCTTTCCTTCCACGCCGTTCAGCGCGAAGATGGGCAGATTGACCAAAACGATGACGACCACACTGACCAAGCTGGGCCTAAAGACTTCGCTTGTCGCGTTAAATAATGTTTCAAACCGTTCGCTCTGGTCGAGCAACCCTCCTTTTTGATGTTGGGCATGTGCAAGTCGTGAGATGCAATTCTCCACGACAATCAGCGTACCATCGACAATTAATCCAAAGTCCAGCGCGCCAAGGCTCATAAGATTGCCGCTGACGCCTCCCTGAACCATGCCAGTGAATGTCGCCAGTAACGCCAGCGGAATAACGGCAGCGGTAATCAATGCCGCACGAAGGTTTCCCAGAAAAAGGAATAGAACCGCTATGACAAGAATCGCGCCCTCGATCAGGTTCTTCTGCACCGTAGCGATCGTTTTGTTGACAAGCACTGTGCGGTCGTAAACCGGACTCGCACTAACGCCGGGCGGCAGGCGTCGGTTGATCTCCTTCAATTTTTCGCCCACCGACTGGCTTACGGTGCGGCTATTTTCGCCGATCAACATCATTGCTGTGCCGATGACGGTTTCATGACCGTCCTGGGTGGCAGCGCCTGTTCTGAGCTCCTTCCCAATACTGACTGTGGCGACGTCGTTAACCGTGATGGGCACATTGTCGTGGGTAGAAACCACGGCACGTCGAATGGCTTCCTCGTCAGCGAGCTGGCCGGGCACTCGCACCAGAAACTGCTCACCATTGCGCTCGATATAGCCCGCACCAACATTGAGATTGTTGGCTTGGAGCGCGTTAATGAGATCGGATAGAGAGATGCCGAAAGCCAAAAGTCGCGCGGGATCGGGAGCAACGTGATATTGCTTCGCATACCCCCCAATGGAGTTGACTTCAGATATCCCTGGCACTTGGCGTAGTTGCGGCCGTATGATCCAGTCCTGAATAGACCGCAGATCTGTTGGTGTATAGGCGGTGCCGTCCGGTTTCGACGCGTCGCGCTTGGCGTTGACGGTGTAAAAGTATATTTCCCCCAAACCCGTGGAGACCGGCCCCAGCTCCGGTGCAACATTGGCAGGCAACTGGCTGCGGACCTCTTGCAGCCGCTCATTAACAAGTTGCCGAACGAAATAGAGGTTGGACCCTTCTTTGAACACCACGGTGACCTGGGACAGCCCGTAGGCGGAAATCGAGCGGGAGCGTTCTAGGCCCGGAAGCCCCGCCATCGCCGTTTCCACCAAAAAGGTCACACGCTGCTCAACTTCCAGCGGTGAAAAACCGGGTGCTTGGGTGTTGATCTGGACCTGGACGTTGGTGATATCTGGAACGGCGTCGATCGGCAATTTTTTATATTGGTACGTTCCGAAAGCGACGAACCCTAGCACCACCAGCATAACCATCCAGCGATTGCGAATGGCGACATCAATAATACGGTTGATCACGCGCGATCCTCCGGGTTGCCGATGCGAATAACCGCATCGACATCCGTGATACTGATGAGACCGTCACCAGCTTGTCCTGTGTGGGCGGTGCTTCTAATTGTCTCTACAATCGTCATTTCGAATTCGTCTTCGCATAACACAAACAGAACGCTGCGCTGGTGATACAAAAGACCTTCCTTGTTATCGTAGGCAAAAACGCCTCCTTTGCCTCGGCCATGACCTTGCCCGTGAGCGTGGAAAACTGTGAAGCCAGGAAAGTGTGGAAGCGCGTGCAACGCGGCGACGACTTTGCTGAGCTTGTGCGGCTGGATGATGGCTTCAATGCGCTTCATGTTACTCTTCCTCCGCTTCGCCCTTGAGCAAGTCGGCTTTGACCAGGTAACTGTTAGCCGTCGCGTAACGTTCGCCAGGCCGCAATCCCCCGGTAATCTCGACCGCCGCCTGGGACCGGCGACCAACCGTCACGGGCCTGGGTTCGAACCCACGCGCCGTTTGCACAAAAACAGCGGGCTTCCCGTTCATGGTCTGGAGCGCTGCGGGCAATACCGCAACCGGCGCCCGAAATTCGCTGATTGCGATATCGCCGGAAACGAACTGACCTGGCACCCACTCCTTGCGCGCATTGTCGACTGTGGCGCGTGCCACAACGCTTTGATTGCCGGAATCACCGGATGGTGCGACGTAGTCCAGCTGCACCTGCGCCAGGAAATGACCGTCCGCCGCCGTCACGCGTGCAGGCATGCCGGCACGGACATGCCCTAGGTCCCGCGCGAAGACTGCGAACTCCACCCACGCCGAGGACAAGTCGGCAACGCGCATCAGCACCGCTGCACCGTCAACCGTGTCGCCCACATTGGTCTTTCGGTCCAAGACGGTCCCATTGATGGGCGATGTTATTGCATAGCTTTGCAGGCTCGAACTGGACTCAATGGTGATAAGCGTTTCTCCGCGGCGAACCGTATCGCCGATACTTTTCCGCACGGTGCGGACAGTACCGGGGTAGCGAGCACGAAACGCCTGCTCTTTTTCGCCGTTGGATTTAACGGTTCCGAACAGCGCAATCGTTTCTCGGATATCGGCGGGCCCCGCAATCGCGACCTCTATACCGGCGGCCTTTGCAGCTTGGGGCGTAATGGCGGCAACTTGCGGCCCTGCGTCACGCTTTTCCACCGGCGCAGCTTTTTTTTCCTCTGAACAGGCGCTAAGTCCGGTGACGGCCAACAGGCTCATAGCGACAAGCTGAATGATTTGGCGATTCATTGGTTTGGTCCATTCTTTTGCCTGAACGGCTCCGCAGGTGGTGCCAGTCTTTCGGTTTGCGCGCGGGAATCATGCAGTTTGGCAATTGCCCGAATGTAATTTGACCGCTGTTCGAAGAACGTTCGCTGCGCGTCAAGAACCTCCAAATATTCAAATGCACCGCTGCGATAACCAGCCAAGGCGAGGCGGAACGCTCGCTCGGCTTTTGGAAGGGCGTCGTCTTTGATGCCGTTAGACTCTAACCATGACGTTTGCCAATTCGTCCACGCCGTAACGAGCTCCTGCGACCTTTCCAGTTCTGCCTGACGCCTTTCCTGGCCCACTCTGCGAAGTTCGGCCTCTGCTCTCGCAATCTCTCCTTGATTTTGATTGAAAATCGGTATGGGAATGGACACGCCGGCCACAAATGCCACACTGCTGCTGCCGGCAAACTGCCTGACACCCCCTGTGGCTGTGATATCCGGGACCGCATTCGCTTGCGCCAATCTCAGTTCGGCTTCGCGCGATTCCTGGAGACGTAGATAACGCTCGAAATCAGGGGAGTTTCGAAGACGGTCCTCATAAATTCCTATAGGCAGGGGGGCATCGACGTGAGCTGCGACGGGATCCACCAGGGTTTCTTCAACTGTCAGTGCTCCCCAGTATTTACCAAGCCTCTGCAGGGCTGCGACACTGGACTGTTGAGCATTCCTGCGCGCAATGGTGCTCGTCGAATATGCAACTTCCGCTTTGCTTTTCTGAAAAAGCGGGTCTCTGGCGGAATTTACGCGGCGGGTCACGTCTTCGAGGACTTGCTTGGCGGCAAGTTCAGTATCCTGCGCGATGCTCACGCCATCCTGTGCGGTAAGCGCATCGACGTATGCAACAGTCACATCTCGTACAAGATCCAATCGGGCGGTTGTTGCATCGACCTCAGCACCCCGGCGATTGGCGAGCGCGACGCCTTGACGGGCTTCGCGTTTGCCACCCAGCTCAATTAACTGAGAGACGCTCGCTGTGGCTTGGGTGCTACGAAATCCGCGTTGCGGTCCCGACCCAGCAAAATCTCCGACTTCAATTGATGCCGCCGGATTGGGGTATAGACTGGCTTGCCGTTCGCTGCCCGCCGCTGCAGCGATTCCAGAAGCCGCTGCCTCCAGTTTTGGTGAAGCAGCCACAGCCCTATTAATTGCCATTTGCAACGACAGGATGCGGGTCAATGGAATAGTGGAAGTTGGCGCCGCAGCATTTTGTGCGTTAGCTGGCCCCCAAGTGAGCAGTAGCGTTGAGATAGACAGGCCCAAACCTGCAACAATCGAGACCGTCGGGAGAATTTGTTTTGAAACATGACCCCGAACGGAGCCAAAAAATAACGTCATAGCAGCACTCCGGCATAGAAATAAGCATGTGGACGTCGGAGCTGGCAGCGCGGCACAGCTCCTTAGTCATTGCCGTGAATTCTATTGCTGGATGACGATTGTCCTGCGTTGACCTATATAGGTTGAACGCAATGCGGAAAGAACGACCAAGCCATATGGCCCTCGCGAGCCAGCCAAATCGTAAGAATCTAGGGTTTGGACCAACGCGGGCACGTCGGTCGCGACATGGCCGCCATCAACCTGGCCCGACAGTCGTTGCGCATCGAATGACGCAAGTCCAAGCGAACTATCGACGCAGTTCGCACATTGAATACTGGAATAGGCAGATTTTGTGAGGACTGCAGGCACCTTGCTAGCGTCGGCGCAATGAACACCAGCTGAGTACTCTACGACCGCTTTACCGTTTGTCTCAATGCAAAGCACGGTCATGCTTGCGGAGGCCGACACAGTCATACTGACCGACCAGAGAATGAGCATGATGAGAGCAGCAAGCTTTTTCATCGTTTGGTAGACAAAGTCCTCGGAACAACGCTTTTAAGGGGCGATATATGCTAGCATAAATCCTAAAGTGGCTAGAGGGTCAATAGCCAGTTTTTACTAATTATAGGTTTTTACGATGAAGGATTTTCTATCGATAGGTGATTTGGCGGCCAGAACGGCAACCAAAGTCCAGACTATCCGGTTTTATGAGCAGGAAGGCCTTATGCCTGCCCCGCCACGAAGTTCTGGGGGGCAGCGGCGCTACAGCGAACATCATGCACGTCGGCTTGGCTTCATTCGGCATGCCCGGGAACTGGGCTTTCCACTCGACGCCGTTCGGGAACTTCTTCATTTGTCAGATCGTCCGGACCAGTCCTGCAAGGACGTTGATCGCGTCGCGCGCGATGTTCTGGCGGATGTTGAAGCAAAAATCGAAAGGCTACTTTCGCTGCAAACAGAATTGCGTCGCATGATCCGGCGGGGAAAGCATGGCAAAGTAGGTGAATGCAGGATTATAGAAGTGCTGGCTGATCATAGCCATTCGCACTGCCTGACGAGCGGTCACACTTGAAATCGAGGGGATTTCGGCACGAGGGTTTTCTGTTTCATCTGCGCCCCGCTGACGGGAGGCCATGCCCGATCTCCGGCTTTATCTTCAAAAATCTGAGCAAGCAGAATGTAAACCGAGCGAGGTGTCCATAATGCGCCGGATTCAGTCTTTTGCTTTTCAAAATTGAGCCTGGTCGCAACGTCCTTAGGCTTTCGCGTACCCTTTCACCCAGTCGTGTAGCGAAAGCGAAACATAGTCTTCGCCCGACGTTTTGCCCTTCTAGCTGTATTGTCGGCCTCGGCCAATTAACCCATATATTTTTGGCTATCCTCGCGCGCACGTTCGAAAATGGTCACAAACCCCCTCCCTAGATGGCAAAACCCCGCCCGTAAGGGCGGGGCTTGCACAGGACCTATTCCACCGGATTCCAGATGACGGCGAAGACATGCTCGTCGTCCTGGCCGGCGGCGCGGCCGAGATTGGCGTAGAGCTTCTTGGGGCCGAAGGCGGGGTCGGCCAGACTCAGCGAGATGTAATCCTCGCCGGAGGTTTTGCCCTTCTTGATCCAGCCCGCGCCGATTTCGACGGCCTGGCTGTAGACTCGGTAGTCGGGCTGGGTATCGCCGCTTTTGCTCGGATTGAGCAGGATGTCGATAGGAGCGCGGAATGAAAGGGTCTTGAGCTGGCCTTTGAAGTTGCCGTCCTGATGCTTCGTCACGTGACCGATGGCAGGCATGAGATTTCTCCAGTGTGTGTGCGGCAACGGAATGTCACCGCATGGCCCCTCCTGACGGGCGACAGGCCGGTGAAAACCCTCTTGGGGCGAAGCGCAGCGGCGCACTTGAGCGTGATGTTTTTTGAAAGGGCAAAGCCCGGCGCGAGGAAGCGCGGCGACTTGATCGAGGCTGTCCATGCCCCTTGCCGAAGGGCTGCAAAGCAGCGGGCTTGACGGACGCGATGCCGCGCGGGGAACAAACATTGACGTGAGCGTTTTTCCAACCGGACAGAGGCCGTCCTCTTTGGCCATATAGCGGTGAGATTCTGTGTCTTGCTGCTCACAGACCTGTTGCAGAAATTCCGCTGCCTGTCCTTGATCGGATAGAAGCGAAGGTCCAAGGCTCAAAGAACTTTACGCCCGATCAATCGCGCCGCTTTGAAGAGATCACCCTGTTCCAATGCAGCGCGACCGCCATGGTCAAGCCTAGGGCGACCGAAGAAGCTGCGGCGCGGGCACGCATCCGGCATAAACGCATTGGAGGCCCTGCCACACTTCGACAACGTCACCGACCTCGGCCAAGCTGACGGCCCGGCGGATCGCTGCGAAGGCGCTGGCCAAGACGGCCTTGAAGACGAGCGGGATTCCGCTTTTCTTGAGGATGCGGATTTCAAATGCCAGCACGGTGATGATCTCGGTGTTTACTGGGATGTAGGAGGGCCAACGCGCGAGTTCAACGCGGGTTCAGCGAACTATTCGTGTCAATCTTTCGCAACTGCGGCATTGCAAATCGGCAATTCCACGATGCTGCCCGGGTAACGCTTAATACTCCTCCGCCAACATGACGGTTAGGACGCGGCGGCAGAGTTCGATGTTCGACGGCACCGGAGCATGGGTGTCATGGTCAGGATGATAATAGTCGATCTTGAAGAACAGATGCTTGCCCAGAAATTCGAACGCGCCGAAGTCATGCTCGTCATAAGGGTCATTGCCTTCGTCCCAATCGCTGAACTGGCCAATGACAGCGCGTAACACGGTGATACGCTGCCCGGCGCTCTGCTCGCGTCCGGCGCGTCCCCGTCGCCGGTCATCAGATGCAGGACGCCTTGCGTCATCACCCAGGAGGCGTTGACGGTTTCGGGCCGCGTCCGGGCGAGATCGTTGAGGCGGCGAGTCTGGTCGGTTTTGTCAGTCATGGAAATCTCCCGCGAAGCGAAAAGGTACCGCCGCCCCGCGATACGCGGGGCGGCGGCGGGGATCACAGGCCGGTGGCTGGGAACGCCATCCAGCCCGGGCACCAATCGGTGCTGGCGGCGGCGGCAGTGGCGAGCGCCGCCTTCTGGTCTTTCAGCTTGGCGCTGACCAGCTTGTCGGCGGCTTTCTTGCCGGACAGATCGGTCAGCATCCCGTTCACCGAAGTCCGGTCCCGCATCAAGTCGAAGAAGACCTGATCCGGGGTCCAGTGGGCGCGGGTTTCAACCTTGGCGAATGCGCCGAAGGCGTCCGTCACATCGCTGCCAGAGGCCAGCGTCTCGGCCATGACAAAGGTGGCGATACGGCCCACCTCCGCATCTTTCAGTTTCAAGAGCCGCTGAAACACCCGCACGGTCAGGCTGGCGTCATGGCAACCACCCGCTATTGCGCCGTCCTCGTCAGGGCCGTCCTCCTTGAAGGCCGGGGCCAGCAGCTTGCGGACCTGCTTGGCTTCGGCATCGAACAGGGCGTAAGCCTCGCTGCCTTCCACGCTCGCCCGCACCGCATCATTTTCCGCGCGGCGGTTGTCGGGTTTCACCGACCAGTTGCCGCTTGCGGCAACAGCATGGGCGATCATCAACCGCAGGGCATCGGCGGGCCGGGCAATCACCGCCAGCCGCACGGCGGCATGGCGGTGCAGGTCGAGATAGTTCTGCATAGTCTTGGTGATAGGCGAGCGCGGCGTGTCACGATTCTCCGCTTCACCCTCCGTCTCGGCAGTGGCCTTGCGCTGCTTGCCTTTAACCTTGGCAGCTTCGCGCTGCGTCAGATAACCCTCATGGAAACGGACCTCGCCGGTATGGGTCGGCTCGATATAGACCCGGCCCCCAGCCTTCTTGCTGGCCTTGGCGAAGTCCCATTCGGGAAAACGCGCGCCGCGCTCCATCACCACAACTTCGGACCATTTGGCCGCGAGATAGGTATCGCGGCGGGCGGCAATGGCCTCGTCCTGGGCCGCCCAGAAGTCCTCGGCGCTGGCGAAGAACCCATCCTCGCTGAACAGGTCGCCCACGATCTTGCCAGTATAGCTGGCCAGATCGAACAGCGCGATCTTGGTGGCGATGGCCGCACCGCCGAACAGCCAGCCTTTCAGTTGGTGGCCGGTGGGCGCATCGCGGTCGTCATACAGTTTGAGCCAGTCGCGTTGCTGGGTCTTGGTGGCCATGGTGAGAAGCTGCAAATCGCCGGGGTCCAGTTCTTCACAGCGGAACAGGTCACGGATCGCGGGCAGCAGATTGGCGAGCGCGAGGCGCTGCGTCACCTTATGCTCGGTAATGCCGAAAGTCAGGGCGATAGCGCTGGGGGTTTTGCCCAGCTTGATGAGGCCCGCATAGGTTTCGTATTCGGCCAGTTCGTCCGCATCCTCGCGGGCGACATTCTCGATCAGGGATATTTCCAGCGCCGCCGCATCGTCCACCTCGCGCACATCGCACTTGAGGGGATCGAAACTGCCGCGTTCGGCCTCGATGACGCGCGCCGCATAAAAGCGGCGGCGTCCGGCAAGGATTTCAAAGCCCGAATTGTTGGGGCGCACGATGAGGTCTTGCAGGATGCCTTTCTCCCGCGCCGTGGGGATGATGTTGGCCGCGATTTCGGCCATGCGCTTCAGGGATGGCTCCTTTTTCTCGGCGCGCATGTTGAAAGGCGAAACGTGAAGGTCTTTCAGTTGGATAATTTGCGAGTGCATGTTGCTCTCCTAACGATGAAGCGGGCGTGAGAAATCCGGTCAGGCTGCCCGTTCGGCCTGATCGGTAAAGGCGAGAAGAAAGTCGGAGGCTTTGGAAGCGTGGGACGCCGCGCTCACGATGGCGCGGCTATCGTTCTTCAAAACGGCCAGCCAATTGCCGATGTAATCGGCATGGCGCACGGTCGGCACGATCCCAAGGCTGGCGCAAAGGAAGGCGCTCCCAAGTTCGGCAACCAGTTCCTCGCGGGCATAGGCTTCGGACCCGAAGCGCCCGGTAAAGTCCCGCGCAAGGCGCGATCTATGGCCTGTCCAGTGCGATAACTCATGGAGGGCAGTTCTGTAGAAATTGATTGGAGCAAAAAAGCTGCTCTGCTCCGGGATGCGAATAAAATCATCGCCGGTATGATAAAACGCCTGTTCTCCGCCGCGCTGGATGTTTGCGCCGCTGGCCAGCAGCAACGCCTCGGCCACTGGAAGCGGATCGCAATCCGAAACAGGCTTGAGAGGTGCAAAGAGTTCATCGGGAAGTCCGTCGCACTGTGCGATATTGAAAAGGGTAAAGCGCTTGAGGAACGGAACGCGGCGCGGTTCATCATCGCCGCTGGCGGTGGCTTGATCCTTCTTCGGCACAAAGCTGTCGGCATAGACCGCAGTCGTGCCCTTCTCGCCCTTGCGGACGGCAGCGCCGAGGGAAAGCGCCTGTTTGAAGGTGAGCCACTGATTGCGCTCAAAGCCCCGCGCGAATAGCGCGTCCCACAACAGCAGGATATTGACGCCCGAATAGGGTTTCTTGGTGCTGGCGTTCTTGGGAATGGAAAGAGACGAACCGCCCGCCCAAGGCTGAACCCAAGGCAGGACTCCAGCTTCGATCTGGGAAATGATCTTGCCCGTGATCTCGGAATAAATATCGCCGCGCTGTCCACCGGCTGGCTGCTGATAGGAATGGCTCATCTGTTGCTCTCCGCTCGGAACCCCAACCGCACGCAAATCCCCGGAAGGCGGGGGGTGGACGGCGTTGGCGACCGTTAGGCGGGCGGTATGAGCCGCGCCGCACCCGTAGGGCCGCAACGAAGTGGAGGAGCCGCGCTAGCGGCTTGCGGCGGGGCGCCGCCCGCCTAAAAGGGAGCGCCGGCCACCCCCCGACTGCCGGGGATGGCCTTCAAAGAAGCCCGGCGCGACAGCGCCGGACCTCGTTCCTAGCTCGCGTGAAGGATCGTGACCCGAAGGGCCAAGACCCGCCTCACGGGGCTTGGTGGCGCGTCTGCGCCATAGAGCCTGGCCCGTAGGGCACGCCAAGAGGAGCAATAGGACCGGGCCATTGGTCGGCCCGTCGAGGGTCCCAAAAGACCCAAAAGTGACTTCTTTCAGGATAAAAGCTGCAGGCAAAAGTCGCAGTCTATGTTGCACTGCAAGAAAAAGAACTTTCCGTCACACTCCTAGAAGGGCACCGTGCGCCAGGGCGAACAAGCGGACCTCATTGGCCGAAATGAAATCGTTTTCATTTCCGATGGCACGGAACCTTTGCCGGTGCGTTATCGAACGCGGATAGGCAAAAGACGGAGTATTTCATGCAGTTTCGAAAAGCACTTTTTGCGGCCTCTGCCGCAGTTATCATTTCGGGTGGCATCGTCGCCGTGACACAGCCGGCCTCAGCTCATGTGGTCTGCAATCGTGAAGGCGATTGCTGGAGTACTCACGCCAACGTCAAGTATCCGAGCGACATGGGCGTTCGGAGATATAGTGACCGCTATGCGGATCAAGGATACCGGGACCGCCGTTGGGGTAATGAGCACAGGACCTGGCGTGAAGATAATCACGACCATGACCGCGGCGCATATCGCAATGGCCTTTGGGTGACTTTCTAAGTACTGTTTTAGTGTGCCTGCCTCCATCATGCGCATGGAAAAGCCCGAGAGCGGACACGCCTCGGGCTTTTTCTTGTCTGGCTGATCGACCTAACGGTCAGCGGTAACAATTCCCGGAATTTGATCGAAGGGACGGGACAACGAAAGCCAGGGAGCAAGGTTTTCGGTATCAATCCCTTGGGAGGCGTAATCCGGGTATCAAAAACTCAGCATTCTCAAGCAAGTCCAGCAGAATTGCGCCAGATCAAATACCCCATACCGACCGCGTGTTAGCCTCGGGCGAATACCCTGATCGGAGATGTTCGGAGATGTTCAAGAACACCAAGAAGAATGATTGTTGCCGTAGCCCCCAACGTGCCGACACCGTTGCTGGTGTTGAGCTGGTCGTCGGAGTTTTGCCGATTTCAGCGGTTCCAGACCGCGCGCGAGACGACGCTGTTCAAAACGTCTTGTCAGACGAGTCCCGAGCTAAACGGATGATGCGGAACAAAGGGCAAAAGTAAAACGCGTATCGTACTTTTTATACAGGTTTCGCGAAGCTCACAATTTGCTTTAGATACTTTTTTGTCTTTCTAACTTTCAGCGAAGGGCTAATTAGTTATCTGTTGATCCCGGTTGGTTGAATTGCCATTTCGTATTGATCTAAGCGCCAACAGCGCGTTGCCCCCGATCCGCGCAGATTTATTCAGCGCAGATCGCCTGGAGGAGCACGCCCGCAGCTTGGCCACCGCACAGCCAGTGGGCAAGGCAGTCAGCCATATCACAGCTCTACCAAAGAAGCTGCGGCAAAACGTAACCAACCTAACCGAGAATTTCCTGCTACTGGCAAAAGCTGCAAAGGCCGGCCATTCGATTACGTCTGCTGGCGAATGGTTTCTCGATAATTTCCACATTGCCGAAGAGCAAGCGCGGCAGGTACAGCGCGATCTGCCTCCCAGTTTTTATCGCGAACTTCCAAAGCTGACGGCAGGGCCTCTTATAGGTTATCCCCGCGTCTATGGCATTGCGTGGGCGCTTGTCGCACATACAGACAGTGGCTTCGACGTTGATCGGCTCGAACGCTTTTTGCATGCCTACCAGCGGATCTCGCCTTTGAAGATCGGCGAGCTTTGGGCGATCGCGATCACACTGCGCCTAGTCCTGGTGGAAAACCTCAAGCGGTTGACAGACCAGGTGGTGGCACGGGTGCGGGAGGGCGACCGGGCGGATGTGATGGCACATCAAGCCCTAGACGCCGTGGGCGACGGCACCGACAGAGTGGCTGTACGAGCCGTCGACCGGATGGCTTTCTCCGCGGCGGCCCTTGCCAGGTTTGAGCATCAGCTGCGCGAGAAAGGCTCGCAGGGCGAAAAGATTATGGAGTTTGTGGAAAGTGAACTGGCCGCACAAGGAATCTCCAGCCAGGAAATCATCCACAATGAATATCAGGTCCAGTCCGCCGACGATGTCTCGGTGCGCAACGTCATCACCGCGATGCGCCTGGTGTCGAATATCGACTGGACCGAGTTTTTCGAGACGGTAAGTCTCGTTGATGGCGTGCTGGCGGAAAGCACCAATTTCATCGCCGTCGATTTTACAACCCGCGACCGCTACCGCCAGTCTATCGAGCGCCTGGCGCGCCGATCGCCATTCGACGAAATCCAGATTGCGAGAATTGCGGTGGAACACGCCGCTCAACCCGGGACGCGAACCGCACGACAAGGCGATGTAGGATTCTATCTGATCGACAAAGGCCGCAGAACGCTGGAGCGGAGGATTCGCTATCTTCCTTCCGCCCAGCAACGAGTAATGCGAACTGCCTCCTCGTGGGGCATCTGGGGATACATTTCTGCCCTCGGTGTCCTGACATTGTTCGTGCTGATGTTGCTTTTGGCTACGATGGGACATTTCGGTGTGGCACCGGTATTTCTGGCTGCGCTTGGGTTTTTGGCGATTGTGCCGGCCTCTGAGCTCGCAATCGCGCTGGTCAACCGGGTTGCGACGGACCGCTGGCGGCCCGAGATCTTACCGGCGCTGGCGCTCAAGGACGGGGTTCCGGACGCGCTCAGCACCGTGCTGGTGGTGCCGATCCTGCTGGGCAGCGACGTAGAGATTGCCGATCAGATCGAGCGCCTGGAAGTCCACTATTTCGCCAATGGTGATGCAGGCATGCAATTTGTCCTGTTATCCGATTGGGTAGACAGCGACGTAGAAATCTCGCCCGAGGACGCGCGTCGCCTGGATTTCGCTTCGGAGCGGATCGCGATCCTGAACCTGCGGCATGCTGAAAGTAGACCGCATTTCCTGCTCCTCCACCGCAAACGCCTTTGGAATCCATCACAATGCAAGTGGATGGGGTGGGAGCGCAAACGCGGCAAGCTGCACGAGTTCAACCGGCTGCTGCGCGGTGCCACGGATACCAGCTTTATCGATACCACCGCGTTACAACTGAAGCGCGATGTCCGCTATGTGATTACCCTCGATGCCGATACGCGTTTGCCGCGCGGCGCCGCCAAGCGCCTGATCGGGAAAATGGGACATCCCCTGAATCAGCCCGAACTGGATCCGGACAGCCGCTGCGTGACCGCCGGTCATGGCATTCTGCAGCCGCGTGTCACGCCATCGCTACCCATCGGCGCGGAAAGTTCGCTCTTTCAGTGGGCCTTTTCCGGGCCCAATGGGCTGGATCCCTATGCCTTCGCCATATCTGACGTCTATCAGGACCTGTTCGACGAGGGCTCCTTCGTCGGGAAGGGCATCTATGACGTAGACGCCTTCGAAACAGCGTTGGCAGGGCGCATTCCAGAAAACACCATCCTCAGCCACGACCTTCTGGAAGGCGTCTTCGCGCGCGCAGCGCTGGTATCGGATGTGGAGGTAGTGGAGGAATTCCCGTCCCGCTACGACGTTGAGGTATCCCGCCAACATCGCTGGGTGCGCGGCGACTGGCAGTTGCTGCCGTGGATATTCAGTCGCCGGCGCTGTGTTCCGGTACTCGGTCGCTGGAAGATGCTGGACAATCTCAGGCGGTCCCTGGTCGCGCCTGCGTTGCTCCTGTCTTTTCTTGCTTGCTGGCTGTTGCCGCAACACGGGGCGCTTGCTTGGACCGGATTCCTCGCGCTGGTCATTACCCTGCCACCGCTTTTGCCCATCGCGGCAGGCATTATTCCGCGGCAGCGCGGCTATTCAATCCGTAGCCACATTCGCGGTCTGGCCCGCGATACCGTATTGGCAATAACTCAGATACTATTCACCGTCACGTTTATGGCGCGCCTTGCATTTCTGACGCTGGATGCAGTCCTGCGAACGATTTTTAGGCTGTTCATAAGCCGGCAAAACCTTCTGCAATGGGTCACCTTCGCCCAATCCGCATACGGCCGCAGGGCCGGATGGGGAAGCACCCTTCTGCAGTTATCGGGCAGCATGTCGTTCGTGCTGGTGGTGTCTGCCCTGATCGGTGCACGCGAAATGGCCAACCTTTGGCCGGCCGCGCCATTCCTGACGCTGTGGGGATTTTCGCCAATCATGGCGCGCTGGGCCAGCCAGTCTCCGCGTGTCGAGCCGCACCTGGAAATGTCGGACTCCGATCGCAGGGCGCTGCGGGTGGCAGCGCGCCGGACTTGGGTGTTCTTCGAAACTTTCGTCACGGCCGGGGACAACATGCTGCCGCCTGACAATTTTCAGGAAGACCCGGCGCCGCTGATCGCGCACAGGACATCGCCTACCAATATCGGCGGCTATCTCTGCTCTGTGCTGGCGGCGCGCGACCTGGGCTGGATTGGCACGCTGGAGACCGTGGAGCGGCTGGAAAATACTTTTGCCAGCCTTCAAACGCTGGAGCGGTTTCGCGGCCATTTCATGAACTGGTATGACACCGAGACGCTACGCTCGTTGGAGCCGCGCTATATCTCGACGGTGGACAGCGGCAATCTGGCTGGCAACCTCGTCGTCGTCAAAAACGCCTGCGGCGAACTGGTCTCGCCACCCTCGTGGGATGTCGTGCGCGCCGGTCTTGGCGACGGCTTGGCCGTTTTGCGCGAAACCGTTCAGGCGATGCCCTCCGGGGCGGAGCGGCGCACCGGCCTGGAGCAGCAGGCGGGGCACATGGCGCGCTTACTGGACGGGCAGGGCCCGCTGGCGGCGGAGATGCTTGCCGATCTGCAGGCGGCGGCTCAGGCACTCTGCGATGCCGTCCTGCCCGCCGCGCCGAGTGCGGTGCGGGTGGCCGCCTTGAGCTTCCTGCGTTCGGTCGAAAGTCATGCGCGCGCCCTGCCACCGGGCGGAGAACTGGCGGCGCGATTGGCCGCGATTTCGGTGCTGGCGTCCGGCTTTGCGGACAGCATGGAATTCGGCTTCCTGTTCGATGATTCGCGGCAACTTCTTTGCATCGGCTACCGCCTGGAAGACCAGGCCCGCGATAGCAACGCCTATGACCTCCTGGCATCGGAAGCGCGCTTGGCCAGCTTTCTGGCTATTGCAAAGGGCGACGTCCCAACCCGGCATTGGTTTCGCCTGGGCCGCACTCTGACGCCGCTGGGACGGATTCCGGCGCTTCAATCATGGTCCGGTTCGATGTTCGAATACCTAATGCCAAGCCTGATCATGCACGAGCCTACCGGTAGCCTGCTCAACCTCAGCAATCGCGCCGCGGTGCGGCGGCAGATCCGTTACGCGTTGCCCCGCAATATTCCCTGGGGCATATCGGAATCCCAGTATAATGCCCGTGACCGCGAACAGAATTATCAATATTCGGGCTTCGGCGTCCCCGATCTGGGCATCAAGCGCGGCCTGGGCGAAAATACCGTCGTGGCACCCTATGCCACGGGCCTTGCGGCGATGGTCGCGCCTGTGGAAGCGCGCCGGAACCTGGACCGGCTGACCGGGATCGGCGCCCGTGGTGACTATGGTTGGTACGAGGCGATTGACTACACCCCCGCGCGCCTTCCAGAAAATGCCGACCACGTCCTGATCCGCGCCTACATGGCCCATCATCAGGGCATGATGATCCTGGGCCTGGCCGATGTCCTCAACGACGGCGTGATGCGCGAGCGCTTCCATGCCGAGCCGATGGTGCAAGCGGCCGAACTTTTGCTGCAGGAACGCATGCCGCGCGACGTATCGGTCGCGCGTCTGCCGCCGTCGCTCAACACCGGCGCCATCACCTATCACGACGCCGCCCCGCGGGGACCGCGCACCTTCACCGATCCCAATACCGACACGCCCCGCACCCATCTGCTCTCCAACAGCTCCTACAGCGTTATGATGACGGTGGCCGGCTCCGGTTTCAGCCGCTGGCAGGGCCACGCCGTCACACGCTGGCACGAAGACGCGACCCGCGATAACTGGGGGTCTTTCATCTATCTGCGTGACTTGCGCGATGGGCGCACCTGGTCGTCCGGATTCCAGCCAGTCGGCGCGCATGCCGAGGATTACGTTGCCGAGTTCTCCGAAGATCGCGCCAGTATTCGGCGCAGGGATGGCGTGCTGGAGACGCTGACGGAAATCACGGTCTCTCCGGAAGACGATTCCGAGGTGCGCCGGATCACCATCACCAATCACGGAACCCGGATGCGCGAGATCGAGGTCACTTCTTACATGGAGCTGGCGCTGGCGGCACCACGTGATGACGATGCTCATCCCGCTTTTTCCAAGCTCTTCGTGCAAACCGAATATCTGCGCGAGACCGGTGCCCTGATTGCGACGCGCCGGGCGCGCAGCCCATCCGACAAGCCAATCTGGGCGGCGCATCTTAGCGTGGTGGACGGTGAGTCGGTTGGGGACGTGCAGTATGAAACCGACCGCGCCAGGTTTTTAACGCGCAACAAAACCGCCCGCTCGGCCGGCGCGGTGATGGGCGGCTGGCCGCTTTCCAACAGCGCAGGCGCGACGCTTGATCCCTGTTTCAGTCTCAGGCGCCGGGTGCAAGTGCCGCGGGGCAAGAGCGTCTCTATTACGTTCTGGACGATGGCGGCGGCGTCCCGCAAAGAAATCCTGGATCTGGTCGACCGCCATCACGATGGCGCCGCTTTCGACCGGGCAATGACGCTGTCCGCTACGCATGCCCACTCCCAACTACAGCATCTGGGAATTTCAGGCGACGAGCCGAACTTCTTCCAGCTGCTGGCGAACGCGATCATCTACATGGACCCCGCGCTGCGCGCGCCGTCCGAGTTTCTGGGCCAAGTGGCGCCAGCGCAAACTGCTCTATGGCCGTTTGGCATCTCCGGCGACCTGCCGATCATCCTGGTCCGATTGCAGGAGGAGGAGCAGCTTGCCCTCGTGCGCCAAATCGTGCGCGCGCGCGAGTATCTACGTGTTAAGGGTCTGGCCTACGATCTCGTCATTGTGAACGAACGCGAGGCCTCTTATGCCCAAGAGCTTCAAAAAGCGCTGGAAGGGATCGTTCACTCCAACGACAGAGCACCCGATGATGGACTCGGGCATGTCCAGCTGGTGCGCGCCGACATTGCGGGGAGCGAAGGCGTGGCGGCGCTGCGCGCTGTTGCACGCGTCGATCTCAGCGGTCGCCGGGGAAGCCTGGAACAACAATTGGGAGCCTCCGGCAAGGAAAACACCTCCAAGGACGATTCCGTGCCTGTTGTGCGTCCGACCGTCGTGGTGGAAGTTCCGGCGGCGCCGAATCCAAATCTTTTGTCGGACCTGCGGTTTTTCAACAGTTATGGAGGCTTCAGCGCCGACGGACGCGAATATGTCACCGTCGCCCCAGCGGGGCGTCCCACGCCCGCGCCCTGGATCAATGTGATCGCCAATCCCGAGTTTGGCTTCCAGGTCTCGACGGAAGGGGCGGGATTTTGCTGGGCGGGCAACAGCCAGCAGAACCAGATCACGCCCTGGTCCAACGATCCGGTGACCAATGAATCGGGCGATTTCCTTTACCTCAAGGACCTGGACAGCGGCGAGCTGTGGTCACCTGTCTCGACCCCGATCGCGCATCCGTCCTGCGTCTATATCTGCCGCCACGGCCAGGGCTACAGCAAGTTCGAAAGCACGGGCTTGGGGCTTTCCACCCAGATGATCCAGTTCCTGCCGCGCACCGACGGAGTGCGGATTTCGCGCCTGCGCCTGCGCAACACCTCCGACAAGCCGCGCCGGTTGGCGGTGACACAGTATGTTTCCTGGGCGCTGGGTGCCGCGGGTGTGCACCAGCCTTTCATCCAGACCTGGATGGATCCGGACACGCGCGTGCTTCTCGCACGAAACCCCTGGAATGCCGATTTCGGAAGCCGCGTCGGATTCCTGGACATGCGGGGCCGGCAGACGGCCTGGACGTCGGACCGCTGCGAGTTTCTCGGCCGCAATGGCGCCTATGCGGCGCCGTCCGCACTGACCGGCGGCAAGACCCTATCGGGCAGGCTGGGTCCGGGACTCGACGCCTGCGGCGTCCAACAGGTCGAGTTGCAGCTTGCGCCCGGCGAGGAAACCGAAGTGGTCGTTCTGTTGGGGCAAGCGCGGGACGCGGACGACGCCCGGGCGCTGGTGGAAAAGTATCGCAGCGCCGATCTCGACGCCGTACTGGCCGAAGTTACCGATTTTTGGGACGAAACCCTGGGTGCAATCCAAGTCCGTACGCCCGACCCCGCCATGGACCTGCTGGTCAACCGCTGGCTGCTGTACCAGACGCTGTCATGCCGCATGTGGGGCCGGGCGGGATTCTACCAGGTGGCGGGTGCCTACGGATTCCGCGACCAGCTGCAGGATTGCATGGCGATGTGCGTGAGCCGGCCAGAGCTTGCACGAGAGCAGATCCTGCGTGCCGCCGGGCGGCAGTTCGAGGAAGGTGATGTCCAACATTGGTGGCTGCCTGAAAGCGGCAAGGGCATCCGCACCCGCATATCCGACGATAAGGCCTGGCTGGGCTATGTCACTGCCTATTACATAGAGGTTACTCAGGATATTTCCATCCTCGACGAGCAACTTCCCTTCTTGGTGGCGCCGCCGCTGAAGGAGGGCGAGCATGACGCCTTCTCCCAGCCACAGGCCGCCCAAGACACTGCCAGCCTTTATGAGCATTGCGCGCGGGCGCTGGATGCCTCCCGGCCCATCGGCGTACACGATCTGCCGCTGATGGGCACGGGCGACTGGAACGACGGCATGAACCGGGTGGGTGAACATGGCCGGGGCGAAAGTGTCTGGCTGGGCTGGTTCCTGCACACCGCGATGCGGCGCTTCCTGCCCCATGCCGAGGCCCGGCACGATGCGCCGCGTGCCGCCAACTGGCTGGTGCACATGGATGTACTGCGCAAGGGAATTGAGACGAACGGCTGGGACGGTGCCTGGTACCGGCGAGCCTATTTCGACGACGGTTTCGCGCTCGGCTCTGCCGCGAACCGGGAATGCCGCATTGACTCGATCGCCCAGTCCTGGAGCGTCATTTCGGGCGTCGCGCCGCCCGACAAGGCCCGGCAGGCGATGGAGGCGGTGGACCGATATCTCGTCCGCACCGAAGACCGCCTGATGAAGCTGTTCACGCCGCCCTTTGTGGAGAGCAGCCATGATCCCGGTTACATTAAGGGCTATCCGGCGGGCATCCGGGAAAATGGCGGCCAGTACACCCATGGCGTGCTGTGGAGTATTGTGGCCTACACCATGCTGGGCGAGGGCGATCGGGCCGGCGCGCTGTTTTCCATGCTCAATCCGATAAACCATGCGCGCTCGCAGACGCAGACGGAGCGATATCGCGTCGAGCCCTATGTCGCGTGCGGCGATGTCTATTCGGTTCCACCGCATGTGGGCCGCGGCGGCTGGACCTGGTATTCGGGCTCCGCGGCCTGGATGTACCGGGTTGCGGTCGAAAATATCCTGGGTCTTCATCTCGCGGGCGACACACTGATAGTCAATCCGGTGATCCCCCGCGCCTGGCCGAAGTTCGAAGCCACGATCCGTCGCGGCAACGCGACCTATAACGTTGTGGTGGAAAACCCGCAGGGCCAGTGCAGCGGCGTCGTGTCGGCATCGCTTGATGGTCAGCCGGTCGAGTTCTCAAAAGGGATTGTTCTGGATAGAGACGGCGCAAATCACGAAATCCGCATCACACTGGGTCCAGCAAGGGAAGCTGCCGAATGACGATTGACCCTCGCGCCGGCAAACTGATCGATCCGGCTGCCGCGCTGGATATCTCCCGGCTAACCCAGGCCTTTTTCGATCAAAAGCCCGATGTCTCGAACCCGGCACAGCGCGTGGCGTTCGGTACCTCCGGCCATCGCGGCTGCGCCTTCGACACGACGTTCAACGAAGATCATATCCTGGCGATCACGCAGGCGATCTGCCGGTATCGTGCCGCGCGGGGCATCGACGGACCGCTTTTCCTCGGCCAGGACACACATGCTGTTTCCGAGCATGCGTTCCATGTAGCGCTCGAGGTACTTGCGGCCAATGGCGTGATCGTGATGGTGGATAGCGGCGGCGGCTATACGCCAACTCCCGTCATTTCCCACGCCATTCTGGTTTACAATCTGGGCCGCACGGACAGTTGGGCGGACGGCATTGTCATTACCCCATCTCATAATCCGCCCCAGGATGGTGGGTTCAAGTACAACCCGCCACATGGCGGCCCCGCGGAAGCCGAAATCACCGGCTGGATCGAGAAGGTCGCTAACGATTTTCTGAGTAACAAGTTGCGTGACGTCAAGCGGCTAGGTTCGGGTCGTAATCCGTCGCCGCTGATCAAGCCGCATGATTATGCGACTTCCTATATCGGCGATCTGAAAGCTGTGGTGCGGTTGGAAGAAATCGCTGCGGCAGGCCTGCGGATCGGCGTCGATCCGCTTGGCGGCGCGGCCATCGGATTCTGGCAGCCGTTGGCAGAACGCTATCGCCTGAACCTGACGGTTACGGACACGACCGTCGATAAGACCTTCAAAACCATTCCCATGGACTGGGATGGCAAGATCCGCATGGATTGCTCGTCGCCTTACCCCATGACCCGGCTGCTTGCCCATAGGGAGCGCTTTGATCTTTCATTTGCGAACGATACCGACGCGGACAGGCATGGCATTGTCACTCCAGCCGGATTGATGCCCCCCAATGACTATCTTGCGGCCTGCGCGCTTTATCTGGGACAGGCGCGTGCGGCGTTCAAAGGCCGGCGGATCGGCAAGACGGTCGTCAGCAGTTCCATGATCGACCACGTTGCCCGCAAACTGGGTGTTGCACTGTTTGAAGTGCCGGTCGGCTTCAAGTGGTTCGTCGATGGTCTGGGCGATGGCAGCCTTTATTTCGGCGGTGAGGAAAGCGCCGGTTCATCCTTTCTGCGCCAGGACGGCACGGCCTGGTCGACCGACAAGGATGGCATGATTGCCGGCCTGCTGGCAGCCGAGATAACGGTGGCCACGGGCAAAACCCCGGACCGCCTGTTCGCAGAATTGGCGCAGGAGACCGGCAAGACATTCTATGCGCGGATCGACAGTCCGGCCCGGAAGGAGACGCGCACAATGCTGGCCAAAATCGATCCGGCTGCCGTTCAGGGACAGCTGGGGGGCGACGAGATCGCACAGAAGTTCACGCAGGCGCCGGGCAATGACGCGCCGATTGGGGGCATCAAACTGGTGACGGCCAATGGATGGGTTGCGGCCCGGCCCTCTGGCACCGAGGACATCATCAAAATCTACGCTGAAAGCTTCGTGGACCTCGATCATTTGGCTGAACTACAACGCGATGCGAGACAATTACTGAATATCGCCAGTGCAGATAATTGCATGGTTTTGGAAAATTGCGGCGCCCCATAACAAAGGAGTCTGTTGAAATTCCACGAACACGCTGGGTCTGAGATGATAAAGAGCTCTACTGGTTGTGCGTTTTTATCCGGCTTAGCGAGGTGCGATACATTGTTGAACAAGCTTCTTCTTCCGCACTGCCTGATTTATTTACCCCCACGCTGATCGATTGATCGGCGTTGATGCGCAAGTGCCTCTTTTTGCATTCTAGCGTAGTCGAGCAACATTCTTGTCTTTACTGAAACCACAGGCAATTCAACCGCGGCTTCGCATCCATTGATTGCGAGCGAACGGGTCGCCCTTAGGGATATTAAGAAGCGCATCTGTAACCCCCCCTGAAGTAATCGGCTGCCCCAAGCCTCGGTTTTTAATGATCCGGCAGTCGATATGCCACGGAACCGCCTGAACCTAAGATTCCTCTAATAAAAACGTTATGGCCGCCATTTGGTTGCATTAGCCAAGTCGGCCGCCCCACCAGCCGTGGAAGGCATTCTACCGCCAAGCGATGCTCACGGAACGAGCAACACTGGCGCGAATCCACCGCCCGGAGTTCTCATATTGGTTGTCTGGCCCCGATATAGACGCGCCGCAGTCAACAAAACCAGTCCGTTGTAGCTATATAATCTGAGGTCCATTTTTAGCTCAGAACGCCCGCCTTCGTGTTCCATGCCACGAAGCCCCGGCGCCGCATATGCCTGCGCGACATAATCTGCTTGCATGATCTCGCCCCATACTCTGCGGGTGAGTTTGTCGCCACGATACGTAGCCTTGCTGGCATGGCCCTGTGCCGGCTTGAAAAACCAATCTCGGCGCTCACGCCATAGGTCATCGGCGTTTCTTGCTGTAACCAAAACAGTCGGGAGCGTCGAACCTGCCAGAGCTTCGAGATGCTCTTTCGTCAGCCCCCATCCCGCCATCTGGTCATTGTCGTACAACAAGCAAAGGTCGCGCTTGTCCGCAAATACCGCGTAGATGTATGGATTTGGGGTCACAACAACCACATCGTCCTGGTAGGCGTCTCGCAAGATCGCGTGAGCCGGATCATCAAACGCGAAGTCGACTAAACGATTGTATATCAGGTCGATCGGTAATCCCGTCAGAGTTACAGCGTTCCCGTCACGGACCAGGTCACGGGGATCTCCGATAAGGGTTTCGATCCCTTGCGACTGCAACATGGCTTGGGCAAGCCTAAACTCCGGCAGAAGATACTGGGTCTCAGGGGCATCATCGAGGATGGCCATGCGCCGCGGCCGACCGCCTCCTCTCTGACGCGCCCACTCGCTCAAAAACATCTCCGCGATATCACTCCCAAAATCTGCAGACTTCGAAACTGGGAGAAGTGTTGACGCGCAACAAGCCCGCTGGGCGCTTGCGAGAGAAGCGTTAAGAAACGCTCCGCCAGCATTCGTGTTAATCTCAATGAGTTTGGCGCCCTCGTGGGTCACGTGGAAGTCATAGCCCATCAGGGCGCCAGCCGGCCCGAAATCTCGGTGAGCCAAAGGAGCGGCCCAACGCCGCGCCGCCTCTCGGTATCCTGCCAGACCAGATGCCGCTTCCACCGCTGCCACGACCTGCGTCATCTCGGAAAGCAGTCCGGCCGGCACAAACACCGGCGAATTTGAGAACAACAGGGGATGAGATAGCTCAAGCGCACTTGCGAACCCTTTCACGCCCACTTTCTCGTCAAAGATGTCAGCAAGTATCTTCCGATCAAGCGTCACACAAAAGCACCCGCGATTAAGTCGCTCCGCCTTGTTTATGCCAACGACACCATCGTTGGGTGGTTTTTCTGAACTTCCATCCATTGCAAAAACTTTCTTCCCCTATTAACGGGACGCAGCTACATCCTTTGAAAGCAACAACATTGGCAGCAGCCTAAATTCGGTTTAGGCCGGTGGCGGCAGCGCGGTAGAAAATGCCCTTGGCTATTTCGACAAGCGTTAAATACACAACGGTAGCGCCGATGAGGTACACGAAGAACAGTGGGGGCGGTGCCACGAAACCGAACCACGCCCCTATCGGCAACATAGGAAGGGCGACGGCGACCGTGACAACCCCGAAAGCCATGGCCACAAGAAACCTATGGGGTATACTCCGATAGAACCTGCGCCGCGTACGGATAGCAAAGACCACCAGCACTTGCGTCGTAATCGACTCGATGAACCAGCCAGTTTGAAAAATCTCCGCGCTAACGTCAAACAGATGCAGCAAAGCGTAGAATGTCACAAAGTCGAAAACGGAACTAATCGGCCCGAACACCAACATAAACCGCTCTATCAACTTGATGTCCCATTTTACTGGTCGGGCTGTAACCTCCGGATCTACGCGATCAAACGGAATTGCGACCTCTGACACATCATAGAGCAGATTGTTCAGCAATATCTGAATCGGTAGCATTGGCAGAAAAGGCAAAAATAGCGCAGCACCCGCCATGCTGAACATATTGCCGAAGTTAGAACTGGAGCCCATCAGGACGTATTTGGACACGTTTTGAACTGCGCCGCGCCCGTCGATTACCGCGTCGCGCACGACGGCTAAATCATGTTCAAGCAAAATTAGATCGGCTGCGGCGCGCGCGACATCGGCTGCCCCATCAACCGAGATCCCCACATCGGCAGCGTGTAAAGCTGGAGCATCGTTGATGCCGTCACCCATGAAGCCGACGACATGGCCGAGCCGCTTCAGCGCCAAAAGAATGCGATGCTTTTGCTGGGGGTTAACGCGGCAAAACAGGTTGATCTGTGGCAGCTGCCCAATTAGCGCTTCATCCGAGAGATGCGTCAGCGCGTCACCCGTGAGCACTCCTATAATCGGGACACCTATTTCGGTGAAGAGATGGCGAGTGACGAGCTCGTTGTCGCCCGTTAGCACCTTCACAGCGATGCCTGCAGCTGCCATTGCCTGAATGGTCACACCGGCGCTTGCTTTCGGGGGATCAAGAAAGACGGCGAAGCCTGAGAATACCAGATCGCACTCATCGGAGATTGCGGCGGTTGCGTGGCTTTCATCGACAAACCGGCTGGCAATGCCCAGTGCACGAAATCCCTGCGCGCCGAGCGCGCTAAGCGTAGCTTCGAATGTATGACGTGTCTCGGCATCAAGTAGTTGCACCGTACCGTCTGCACTTTCGTATCGCCCGGATAGCCTTAGGAGATCCTCTGGCGCACCTTTTACAATCAGCCGACGTTTTGCATCGTGCACGACCAAGACGGAAATACGCCGTCTTTCGAAATCAAACGGTACCTCGTCGATCTTTTTCCAGCCAGTCATGTCGATCGGATGAGCAGCGAGAATTGCGTCGTCCAGGGGGCTCTTCATGCCGCTTTCAAATTGGCTGTTTATATAAGCATTTGTATAGACACGCTCACTTTCGACGCCACGCCCGTCGATCACGCGAACGAGCTTGATGGTGGCTTCGGTCAGCGTCCCCGTCTTGTCGGTGCAGAGTATGTCCATAGCGCCGAGATCGTGAATTGCCGATAGGCGCTTCACGATTACCTTTTTCTTTGCTAATGCCATCGCCGACCGTGCCAGGGTCACGGTCACTATCATCGGAAGTAGTTCGGGCGTCAGACCGACAGCCAGTGCCAGCGCGAACATTAGAGACTCCAGCACTGGCCGATGGAAATAGATGTTCACCACCAGGACGAACAGCACCATCAAGATAGTGAAGCGCATGATGAGAATGCCAAAACGACGAATGCCCACAGCAAAGGCAGTCGCTGGCGGCTTTTCAGCCAAGCTCGTCGCAAGATTGCCGAGCGCCGTCTTGCCACCGGTTCTGCAGATGACGATTGTTGCGGTGCCGCTGATTACAGAGGTGCCAGCAAACACTGCGTTTGACGCCCCGGCTGGGTTTTCAGCGCCCGCCGCGATATCCCTGGCTAGTTTCTCGGCCGGGTAAGGCTCGCCTGTCAGCAGGGCCTGATTGACAAACAGATCGCGACTATCGAGGAGGCGCGAATCGGCAGGAATAAGATCGCCTGCGATCAACTCGACAATATCACCCGGCACCAGTTGTTCGATGGGCAGCGACAACTTCGTGGCGTTCCGTCGCACTGTCGCCTGGACTGCCACCGACCGGCGCAGCGCGTCGACCGCATTTTGAGCGCGGACTTCCTGGACAAAATCAAGTGTCATACTAACCGTGACTATCGCCACGACGATGAAGAAGCTGGCGGCGTCCCCGGTTGCGGCGGACAGCGCGCTTGCAACTAGCAGAATAATGACCAGCGGACTGCGGAAGCGGGCCAACAATTGCAGCCAGAGCGGTGAGCGCTTGACGGTAGCTGCGTCGTTAGGTCCGTAGATTGTCAGCCGCGACTGCGCTTCAGCTGTATTGAGTCCGGCGGGAGTAGTCCTCAGCCGATGGAGAAGCTGATCTACCGGTACCTTCCAGATTTCTTCAGGACCAAGCTCAGCGCTCACAATGTCCATATTGCCATCGCAATATCTATCAGGTCTTGCTCATTCACTCAGGATTTCCCCACTTCCAGTTGCGAATCTCGGGCATGTCCTGGCCATACCGATTAATGTACTGCCTATGGTCGAAAAGCTTGTCGTGGAGCTGCCGCTTCACATAGCCACCTTTTTCTCCCGTCTGTGGCAAACGGTTGATAACCTCCATCACGAGGTGGAAGCGGTCTAATTCGTTTAGCACCGTCATGTCGAAAGCGGTGGTGATCGTGCCCTCTTCTTTATAGCCGCGGACGTGAATGTTGGCGTGGTTGGCGCGGCGATAGGTCAATCGATGGATCAACCAAGGGTAGCCGTGGAACGCAAAAATAACCGGCTTGTCCTTGGTGAACAGTTCGTCAAAGTCCATGTCACTCAGACCGTGCGGATGCTCAGTGCTGGGTTGGAGCCTCATTAGGTCGACAACGTTGACTACCCTTATTTTGAGATCGGGCAGCTGCTCGCGCAAGATGGAGACGGCCGCGAGCGTTTCCAACGTGGGCACGTCGCCGCAGCAGGCCATGACCACGTCTGGGGCAACGCCTGTGTCGCTGCTAGCCCACGACCAGATCCCGATACCTTCAGTGCAATGTTGGGCGGCGGCCTCCATTGTAAGCCATTGCGGCGCCGGATGCTTGCCCGCGATGACAACGTTTACGTAGTGCTTGCTGCGCAGGCAGTGATCCATTACGGACAATAGACAATTGGCATCCGGCGGAAGGTATACGCGTACGATTTCGGCCTTCTTATTCACGACATGGTCGATGAAACCAGGGTCCTGGTGCGTGAATCCGTTGTGATCTTGGCGCCAGACATGGGAAGCCAGCAGGTAGTTTAATGATGCAATCTTCCGCCGCCACGGAAGGTTGGATGTTACCTTCAACCACTTGGCGTGCTGGTTGAACATCGAATCTACGATATGGACGAACGCCTCGTAGCAATTGAATAGGCCGTGCCGTCCGGTAAGCAGATAGCCCTCCAGCCAGCCCTCGCATTGGTGCTCGCTGAGCATTTCCATTACACGCCCAGTGGGCGCCAGAAATTCGTCGTTTGACCAGGTCTCGGCATCCCATTGGCGTTTGGTCTCTTCGAAGAGGGCCTCCAAGCCGTTGGACAGGGTCTCGTCTGGGCCGAAAATCCGAAAATTTCGTTGTGCTCTGTTCAACTTCACTACATCCCGCAGAAACCGTCCGAGCACATGCGTATCGCCGAAGCCAGGTATCCCTGGGGAGGGCACATCGACCGCGTAGTCGCGGAAATCTGGCATCCGCAGATCGCGGAGCAGAATGCCCCCGTTGGCGTGCGGGTTCGCGCCCATTCGCCGCTCGCCCTTCGGAGCAAGTTCCGCGAGTTCCGAATTCAAGCGACCATGTTCATCGAAAAGTTCCTCTGGCCGATAGCTCCGCAGCCATGCTTCGAGAAGTTTGAGGTGCTCGGGATGGTGGGCCGGGTCTGACAGCGGCACCTGATGCGAGCGGAAGGTACCTTCGACCTGGAGACCGTCAACTGCCTTAGGCCCGGTCCAGCCCTTGGGTGAGCTGAGGACGATCATGGGCCAGCGTGGCCGCACGTGATTCCCACGATGGCGGGCGTCCAACTGAATATTCTTGATCTGCTCAACGACTATATCGAGTGTCGCGGCCATTGCCTCATGCATCAGCGCGGGATCGTGCCCCTCGACGAAATACGGTGTCCACCCATAGCCGCGAAGCAATTGTTCCAATTCCTCGCGGGTAATACGGGCAAGGACCGTTGGATTGGCAATTTTGTAACCGTTGAGATGCAATATTGGCAACACCGCGCCGTCGGTCACTGGATCGAGAAACTTGTTCGAATGCCATGCGGTAGCGAGTGGCCCCGTCTCCGCCTCGCCGTCGCCAACTACACAGGCGACGATTAGGTCGGGATTGTCGAATACCGCGCCAAATGAGTGGCTGAGGGAATAGCCGAGCTCGCCGCCTTCGTGGATGGAGCCCGGACACTCTGGCGAGGCATGGCTCGGAATTCCTCCTGGGAACGAAAACTGTACAAATAGCTTCCGAAGTCCGGCCTCGTCCTGGCTGATATCGGGATAGACCTCGCTATATGTGCCTTCGAGATAAGTGTTGCCCACGACGGCCGGTCCACCGTGCCCCGGACCTGACACGTAAATCATGTCGAGATCATACTTTTTGATGGCTCTATTCAAGTGCACATATATGAAGTTTTGACCGGGAGTAGTGCCCCAGTGCCCAAGCAGCATGTGCTTAATATCCGCAACGGCCAGGGGTCTCTTCAGAAGCGGATTGTCGTAGAGATAGATCTGTCCGACGGACAGGAAGTTGGCGGCGCGCCAGTAGGCGTCCATCTTGTCGCGCAATTCCGGCGAAAGCGTTTTAAGTTTCATAATTCGTTTTTCTCTTTTCGATGCAGACCAAGAGCGCGGAACGTACGTTCCGCTATAACCTGTTCCTCGTCCGTACGCAGGACGCGAACGGCGACCGGGCTAGCCGCCACAGAAATAATACCGCCATTGGAGGCGTTTGCTTTTTCGTCGAGTTCAATTCCCAGAAAGCCAAGGCCGTCGCAAATTCTGGTGCGGACCGCTGGAGCGTTCTCGCCAATACCACCGGCGAACACGAGCGTGTCCAACCCGTGTAGCGCCGCAGCAAACCCACCAATCCACTTTTTCACTTGGTAGCAAAATAGAGACACTGCCTCCGCGGCGCGTACGTCTTGGAGCTCGCGGTCGAGCAAGTCTCGCATATCGGAACTGATTTCCGAGACACCGAGAAGGCCTGACTGGGAGTTGACCATCTCATCAAATTGCTTTGCGTCGAGACCCTCCGCACGCGCCAGATACCCGAATAGTCCAGGATCGACATCTCCCGAGCGAGTGCCCATCGGAACGCCGGCCGCCGGAGTTAGACCCATGCTCGTATCGATAGATTTCCCGTTATGCACAGCTGCCAAGCTCGCGCCGTTCCCAAGGTGAGCGAGCACAATACGGCCTAGTGAGGCTTCCGGCCCTGCTACGCCTACCAGCTTGCCCATGAGAGATTCGTATGACAATCCGTGGAACCCATACCGCCGCACCCCCTGCGCTTCATAGCGCCGCGGGATTGGAAGGATCCGAGCGACACGGGGCAGATCATGATGAAAAGACGTATCGAAACATGCTACTTGCGGAACGCCGGGAAACCGCTGGTGGAGGGCTGAGATCAGCAGTATCTCTAGAGGCAGATGCTCCGGATCAAATGGAATAAGGCGGCCCAGCTCCTCGACCATTTTTGCATCGACTATATGCGGATCGCTGTAGTTCGGCCCACTATGCACTAAGCGATGCCCGACAGCAGCCAATGTATCACGCCCAATGCGACCCTCAATCCAGTCCGTCAGGACATCCACCGCCGCTGTGTGATCCTGAACTGACAAAAAACGGGACACGTTGTCGGTATTGTCCAAGCCCTGCACGCGAAAAGTGGCATCGGTCTTTCCAATCCTGTCTATTGCGCCACTGACGATCCTTTGAACCGGGTCGGCGGCCTCAAACAACGCGAACTTGATACTCGACGAGCCTCCATTGATCGCGAGAATAAGGGAACTAGTCGCTTTCACGGGTTGACCACTCCTTCAACAAGCCGAACGAGTTCAGCCTTTCGCGCGTTGATGCGAAATCGGTGTGAAGAATTGACCGAATTCCCAAGCCCTCAGCGATCCGGACGAACATTGGCGTGTTTTCAATATAAACGACTTGCCGGGCAGGCGTCTGGGCAATGTCGAGAGCCAAACGAAAGATGTCGGCGTCGGGCTTGAGTAGATGGACGAAGCAGGACGAAGCAAAGCAGTCCACGATCCGGTCCAGCCTGAACTTTCGAACGCGATAAGCATTCAATTCCCGTCCTTCGTTGCTGATCACGACGATTTTTAAGCCGTGCTTGAGCTTGAGCTCCGTTACCAATTGGATCATGTCGGGATATGGTTTGCTCTGCGCAAACATAAAGCGCCGAAACTGTGCTCGCGAGAAAACTCGCTTCTGGAAGAAAACCGTCAATTCCAAATATTCATTCATGGTCAGTTTTCCCGCCTGGTAAGTATCCCAAGTCAGGTGATGGCGCTCTTCCATCGCCGCCAAGTCCATTCGAAAATGTTTCGCTGCACGTTTACGAGATTGCCGATCCCATCCATCGGTCAGCAGGACGCCGCCTATATCAACAAACGCACAGGTAATTAGCGATGACTTCTGCATCATTTCGTTGTCCGTCGAATGGTAAGCTATCGGCTCATTCCCCAGCCTCTACAAGGCTTATCTTGCCTTGCTGCCGGCAGAGCCAGCAGCGGATACGATCCCAGTGGGTACGGGACTAACTCAGTGCGGGAGATATGCGCATAAACTGACGTTGTCGGGCGCCTGATTCCAATCCCAGATATCTATGTCGGCGGCTTCGGCCGCGCGGCTGAGTGCGTCGCCGCCGCTTTGAGTGGGATCCGGCGGATCGCCGGTATTTCCGGGCATTTGCGAATTCCGAGGCCGGGCTGCCGTTAAGACCTATAACAAGCCTCGGGAGCACGGAACTCGCTATGCTTGCGGCGGACGCAATGCTTCCAGGTTCCAAAGTACAGGAAAACATTTTTTTCGCGGTCGGGAGGGATAAGCCGCTGCTTTGCGTACTATCTAGGGTATTAACCGCTCGCAAAGATTTGAGGACAAAATGCACGGAAATAGCGATCATAAGGTGCACTACATGCATTTCGCCATAATGCTCGCTGTGTCATTCCTTTTCATGTTCGGCTTTATGTACGCAATGGTGGATAGACTCGCCAATGTTTATCCAAACATAAACCAAGCGTACATGGCAGGACTGATGGTTGCACCGATGGCGGTGCTGGAACTGATACTGATGGGCTCAATGTACCCTAGCAAGAAGGCGAACCGGGCCATTATCGCGTTGAGTGCAGTTCTGCTGATGGTCTGCTGGGTTGGAATTCGCGACCAACTTGCGGTGAATGACAAATCCTTTTTGAGAGCGATGATTCCGCACCATGCAGGGGCTATCCTTATGTGTCAAAACGTTGCGCTCAAAAACTCCGAAGTCAAAAAGCTGTGCGCTGATATAATTTCGTCGCAGACCCAGGAAATAGCGCAAATGAAAGACATTCTTGCTCGGAACCCTTAGGCTTATGGGCATGACGGTTGCATCCGATATTTCCGGCCTGGACAGGCCAGAGATAAACGCCGCGCTGGATGCGGCGGGGGTTGGGACGTGGCGTTGGCATCTGGCCGAACGGCGCGTGGCGCTGTCCGGCCAAGCCGCGGCGCTTTTTGCCGCCGATACGACGGAACTGTCGCAGGACCAATTCCTGGCGCTCATCCACCCCAATGACAGCAAAGCCATGGAACGGGCGCTGCAGGACGGGTTGTATGCGGGAACGCTGCTTGATCTTGATTTTCACCTTGCCGCCGCCGGCAAGTGGCTGCGGATGCGCGGCAGGGCCGCCGCAAATCCAGCCGTCGCGGACGGCATCGTGTTGGACATCGGAACGCGCCGCGCCGCCCAGCTGACCAACACCAGGCTTGCCGCCATCGTGGCGTCGTCGGACGATGCCATTATCGGAAAGACGATTGACGGCATTGTCACCGATTGGAACGGCGGCGCCCAGCTCATCTTCGGCTACAGCGCCGAAGAGATGATCGGCCAGCCCATTGCCCGGCTGCTGCCCCCGGGGCTGGAAGATGAAGAGGAAAAAATTCTGGCCCGGGTGCGCAAAGGCGAAAAGGTGGACCATTTCGAAACCCGCCGGCGCTGCAAGGATGGCACGATCATCGATGTTTCGGTCACGGTGTCGCCGGTGTGGGACGACGACGGCAGGCTGATCGGCGCCTCCAAGGTGGCGCGTGACATCACCGCCGCTCGCGCGGCGCAGGCGGCGCTGCGCGAGCGCGAGGCCCATCTTCAATCGGTGCTGGACACGGTGCCCGACGCCATGGTGGTGATCGACACCAGGGGTATCATGCAGTCCTTCAGCGCCACCGCCGAGCGGCTGTTTGGTTATTCCGCGGACGAGGCGGTGGGCAAGAATGTCAGCATTCTTATGCCCCAGCCTTATCGCGGCCATCATGATGCCTATCTGTCGCGCTACATGGCCACCGGCGAACGGCGGATCATCGGGGTCGGACGGCTGGTGGTGGGACAGCGCAAGGATGGCTCGACATTTCCCATGGAATTGTCGGTAGGGGAGACGCGCTCCGGTGATCGCCGCTTCTTCACAGGCTTTGTGCGGGACCTGACCGAGCGGCAACAGACCCAGCAGCGCCTGCAGGATCTGCAAGGCGAGCTGATTTTCATGTCCCGCTTTACCGCGTTGGGTGAAATGGCTTCAACTCTGGCGCATGAGCTCAATCAGCCCCTGACCGCGGCCACGGCCTTTCTCAATGGAACGCGCAGGCTGTTGGACGGCGGCAAGCCGGATGATATCCCCATCGCACGTGGCGCCGTCGAGAGCGCCGCCGAACAGATGTTGCGGGCAGGGCAGATCATCAAGCGCTTGCGGGAATTTGTGGCGCGCGGCGAAAGCGACCGCCAGGCGGAAAATCTGACTAAGCTGATCGAGGAGGCGAGCGCGCTGGCGCTGGTTGGCGCCAAAGAAACTGGCGCGCAAGTCTCATTTGTCTTCGATCCCGCGGTCGGGCTTGTTCTGGTCGATCGCATCCAGATTCAGCAGGTGATTCTGAATCTTGTGCGCAATGCCATTGAAGCGATGCAGGAGGTCGAAAGGCGCCTGTTGGAAGTCTCGACCCGGTGGCTCGATCCGGGAACCGTGGAAGTTGCGGTGAAGGACACGGGCCCGGGGATCGCGCCGGAGATGGCGGAGAAACTTTTCCAGCCCTTCATGACCACCAAGCCGCAAGGTATGGGCGTCGGCCTGTCCATTTCGCGCACCATCGTCGAAGCCCATGGCGGCCGGTTGTGGGCGGACTCCAATCCGGGGGGCGGCACCATTTTTCGCCTGACCCTGAAAAGCGTCGAAGGAGAGGACTCAAGCGATGCCTAGCGGACTCGTCCATCTGATTGACGATGATGAAGATGTCCGGCGGGCGCTCGCGTTTTTGCTGGGGACGGCGGGCCTGGCGGTGACGGTTTACGAATCCGCTTCCGTCTTTCTCGAAAAATGCGAGAACTTCGAATCCGGCTGTGTGGTCAGCGACGTGCGCATGCCCGGCATTGATGGGCTGGAACTGCTGCGGCAGCTCCAGCAAAAGCGCGCGCGGATGCCGGTCGTCGTCATGACGGGGCACGCCGATGTGCCGCTCGCCGTGGCCGCCATGAAAGAGGGCGCCGTGGATTTTATCGAAAAGCCCTTCGCCGATGATGTACTGCTGACGGCGATTCAGGCGGCTTTCGATCGCGACCGGAATATGGGCCGCACCGGCGCCGAGGCCGCCCAGATTCGTACCCGCCTCGCCTCCCTCACGGCCCGCGAGAAGGAAGTGTTGGACGGGCTTTTGGCCGGTCACCCCAACAAGACCATCGCCTATGACCTGGGGCTCAGTCCCCGCACCGTCGAAGTCCACCGGGCCAATGTCATGACCAAGATGGTCGCTTCCAGCCTGTCTGAACTGGTGAAGATGACCCTGGCGCCCGGAAATTCCTGAATCTTGCGCAGGATCAAGGTTTCGGCGCCAGACCCCTGTAGCATGTCATGCAGTTGATGGACGGCTCGTGTCGAGCTTAAGGACCGGTCTTGTGAAGAAAAGTCAAATTCGGGTGGTGATCGTGGACGATGACCGCGCGGTGCGGGACTCGCTCAAATTCGCGCTGCAGATCGACGGGCTGGCTGTCCGAACCTATGACAGCGGCCTGAGACTGCTGCGCGATGACGACTTCGCGGGAACTGACTGCCTGGTTCTGGACTGCAAGATGCCGGACATGGACGGCTTTGCCGTCATGACGGAGCTGGCCGCACGGGCCGTCACGATACCGGTTATCCTGATTACGGCGCCCGTGACCGACAGGATTCGCCAGCAGGCGAAGCGCGCGGGGTTTTTCTCAATCCTGGAAAAGCCGTTGATGAACGGCATTCTCGCCGATCATGTGCGCCGGGCGGCGCTGGCCTAACAACTTACCGCCTATGCGGTGCATTTGCGAATCAACGCGCGGCCGGCAGGTTTCGACCAACTCATATTTCCCGAAGCTGGGGGTGGCTCAAAAGCCACGCGGTGCTGACTTTGAAAACCCCTCGGAGCTTGATTTCGATCAATGATTATGACGCTCACGAGAGTAACTTTGTTCGAACGAATATATAAAGCTGTCCCCTTTATAGGTTGCTAGATCAAAACCTAACTCGCTCTGAATGGAGACCCGCCATGGCCCTTACCACTATTCTGGTGCATGTCGAAGCCAACCCCATGACGGACCCGCGACTCGAACTGGCTATAGACCTCGCCAACCAATTCGATGCCAGACTGATTGGCATCGGAGCGGAGCACTTCAGGACCGCATATTACGGTGATGACGTTAGCGCCGCATACTTTGTCGCCGCCGATATGGAGGCCGTCGAGGCGGATTTGAATCGCGCAGAGGAGAAATTCCGCCTCGCAGCCGCCGCTGTCCGCCAAGGTTGCGATTGGCGAGCCTCTAAAAGGTTTCCGCTGGGTGAAGTCGCAGCTGAGGCTCGTGCCGCCGATCTCGTTGTCACCAGTCGCGGTGAGTGGGCGCGCGGAACGGACTATAAAGTTGCTATACCTGGCGTCTTAATCCTGCAGGCCGGGCGCCCTGTCCTGGTGGCACCGCCCGACACTGCTCATCTGAAGTTGGCGAGTGTGGTCGTGGCCTGGAAGGATACTCGCGAAGCACGCCGCGCTGTTGCGGACTCACTACCCCTCCTGCAAAAGGCCGAAACGGTTCATCTGATTGAGATATGCGGCAGCAAAGCCGGAGTGCCTGCCGCGACTTCGCGTCTCGCGGATGTCGCCGATTATCTTGTTCGCCACGGCGTTAAGTCCACGGCTTATGCCGAGGTCGAAGAGAAGGGCGCAAGCGCGGTTGACCAACTACTCGATTTCGCCGCACGCAAACATGCTGACCTTATCGTGGCGGGTGCCTACGGCCATAGCCGTTTCCAGGAGTGGGTGTTCGGCGGCTTCACGAAAGCCTTACTCACGCAAACCGCGCGGGCCGTTCTTTTCAGTCATTGACCAAGCCAGCGGACGGATATCGACTGCGAACTTCAACTCAGACCGCGCGCCAGTGGCGGGGGCCGGTAGCCATCGGTGTGCCGACCGAGGCAATAAATGATAAAAATAACCGGCTTCTTAGGGATGTTGCGCTTATTGGCTCGCGTACGTGCCTATTGATCCAGATCAACGAGTATGCGGACGAGGACGTGTAAGCTGCCGTTTTATTGATACGGACGCCGTATTTGAGAGGATACTGCCATGGTCAACCAGCCATTGTTCCAATCGACGCATTTACCCTCCGAGACCGGAGCCGTAGACGCCGGCCTGCGACACTTCTTGATCGGTGTCTACAATCAGATGGCTGGCGGTCTAGCTCTGACAGGGGCGGTTGCCTATATCGCTGCATCAAGCGGGTTCTATCAGCGCATCGTCGGCACGCCACTCTTTTGGATTGTGATGTTCGCACCGCTGGTGCTGGTTATGTTTCTCTCCTTTCGCGTTGAAAAAATGAGCGCGGCCGTCGCGCGGGCGACGTTTTGGTCCTATGCAGCACTTGTTGGCCTCTCGCTCTCAGGGATATTCCTTGTCTACACCGGCGCGAGTATCGCTCAGGTGTTCCTGATTACTGCAGCCACTTTTGGTGCGATGAGCCTTTATGGCTATACCACGCGCAGCGATCTTTCGCGCGTCGGATCGTTCTTATTCATGGGGCTTATCGGGATTGTGATCGCGAGCGTTGTGAATATGTTTTTTGCTTCCGCCGCCTTCCAATTCGCCATTTCCATAATAGGCGTTCTTGTTTTCGTCGGCTTAACGGCTTGGGATACCCAACGGATCAAACGCATCTATATCGCCAGCGACGATCGCTCCATTGCGGCAAAGAAAACCATTATGGGAGCACTTGCGCTCTATCTTGATTTTCTAAACCTGTTCATGATGCTCCTGCAGCTGTTCGGCGGGCGTCGTCGCTAGCAGGTACGTTCTAAGGGGTTCCGGAGCATTCAGATCAGTGACAGAAGCCAATGTGCGAGTTTGCAATGCCTTCAACGTCGTGGTGCCCGCCCGGTCGGGAACTTTATAACGAACTACCCGTTTGCGTTGGCGGGCACCACGCAATTCGACTGAGGAACAAACGACAATGATGAGCGGCTATCACAACGGATGGGGCATGGGTTGGGGAATGGATGGATTAGGAGGGGTGAGCGCTCTAGTGACCGTGTTGGTCTTCGTGGGTATCATCGTCCTTGTATTGCGGCATTGAAATTTATGACCGGAATTTTGGCGCAAGCCGGTGTATGGCGGTGAACTGACAGGAATTTCTGGTTCAGATATTGGCGAAGCGCCGTATTTTGATCGGAAATGATCCCGTTTCTAAAATATGTCGGTGGGCACGACCTTTGGATGCCGACCACCTTTTCCAATCTGGTGAGATATTTTGATGCAATATTACGTTGCCAGAACCGTGGTTGGAAACTTCCCTGCTACAATTGAACGTGTCGTCGAAGCGCTAAAAGTTGAGGGGTTTGGTATTCTGACCGAAATCGACGTCAAAGCGACAATGAAGAAAAAACTCGATATAGATTTCCGAGATTATCGCATACTAGGCGCGTGTAATCCCCCGCTGGCATACCAAGCGTTGACCGCCGAAGATAAGATCGGAACTATGCTGCCGTGCAATGTGATCGTACAGGACCTGGGAGGCGGCCGAATCGAGGTAGCTGCCATCAACCCGGCGATATCAATGGGGCATGTTGCAAATCCGGCGCTCAAATTGATCGCCGAATCCGTCACTGATAAGCTCAATCGCGTCATCGCCGCAATCTAGTGGCCGTTTGACACAGATCAATGTGCGTATTGGCCGCTCGTTCTCTTATTCAGCTATAAGACCGTCAGGAGCATTGGCATGCAGACGCTCGTCTATTTTCTGATTTGGGGAGCTTTTATTTTCTTCATGATGCGTTTTGGCTGCGGTGCTCATGTCATGGGACATGGCCGTCATCATGGCGGCGGAAGGTCGGATAATTTGCCTTTGGCGGGTGGTGCGCACTGGGCTCCGCCGGGTACAGCTGTTGATCCAGTCTGTGGAATGAACGTCGAGCCGGCGAAGTCAAAATCCACCGTCCATGACGGCCACGTCTATTATTTTTGTTCGCAAGATTGCCGAGAGAAATTTGAAGCTTCGCCAAAAGCATTCAGCGCGGGTAACGCGATCCCACTGCAGAACATCGAGCACAGCGATGAACACCGGCATTAAGCACACGCCCGGCAAGCATGTGGCAGGAATTCCGCTTCCCATTCGTCCTACGCGTACCATTCCAGTGCTAGCGCTCGGAATGGCTTTGAGCATGTTTCTCGCTATTTCTTATGTGCTCTGTGTGCTCGGCTATCTTTTCTTGCCGATTCTGCCGATCTCGCATTCCGCGCTTTCAATTTTCTTGCCCGGATTTACGCTCTTGAGCTGGCCGAGTTTCTTCCTGGGCTTGGCCGAGAGCTTCGGCTGGGGCTGGTATGTGGCCCTCATCTTTGGCCCCCTTTACAATGCTTTCGCTGGACGAAATTGGTGACGGTTGTCCTGAGCATGTTTGTGCGACGGTGCCAGAAAGGTGCGGGATCATTTGCCACCTACCGGGCCGTACCATCTCCTTTGGGCGAGGTGACCGTGGAAGCGGCAAATTATTTGCTGCGGCAACATGGGCGTGCTCAAGCGTATGGGGCTAAGTCTGCGGTTTCTGCGTGCCATCGCGAGATGGGAGTTGATATCTGGGCAAGACGAAATACAGGCAAACATCGTGAGCAAGAACGATGAACAAGCAAACAAAAGAACAAAGCACGAGCGGTCAGGCGCCCTCGGTCTCAAAAAAAGCCTATAAAAGCGAGCTGCACAAACTTCAGGTTGAGCTTGTCAAGCTGCAGCGGCACTTCATTAAGTGCAATGACAAAATCCTGATCATCCTGGAAGGCCGGGATGCTTCCGGCAAGGACGGCACAATCAAGCGCATTGTCCAGCATCTGAGCCCGCGTGAAACCCGTGTTGTCGCACTTGGCAAACCCTCAGACCGCGATCGTAGTTCCTGGTACTTCCAACGTTATGTTTCTCATTTACCGGCAGCCCAGGAACTCGTCCTCTTTAACCGGAGCTGGTACAACCGAGCCGGTGTGGAGCGGGTAATGGGCTTCTGTACTGAGGCCGAGCATGAGGAATTTATGGGCTCGGTTTCAAACTTTGAGAACATGTTAGTCCGCTCGGGCGTCAAGCTCCTTAAATATTATCTCGACATCAGCAAAACTGAACAAAAACGACGCCTAAGGGATCGGACAACGAACCCGCTTAAACAATGGAAAGTCAGTCCGATCGACGAACAAGCGATCAAGCACTGGAAGGCATACAGCCTAGCCCGCAACGAGATGCTGGCGCGCTCGCATAATCCGATGGGACCGTGGACTCTGGTACGTGCCGACGACAAGCGCCTGGCGCGGCTCAATGTCATCAAGGACATGCTCGGCCGGCTTCATTACACCGGCAAGGATAAGCGGTTGGTCCGGGCTGATCGACAGATTGTATTCCCATATGACATTTCAAATCTCGAAAACGGCCAACTTGAGAAATAGCCCATGAATCAACAATCTTAGGGAGGCTTGTCATGACCAACTTCTGGAAAATGCATGCGTTTACGCTGGCGACGACTCTGGGGGTGGCCTATATAGGCTGCACCATTTTTGATGTTCTGTTTCCGCCATTCGGACTGCTTCCTGCGCTTGCGCCACTCAGTCCGTTGCCGCTCTCCGGTAGCCCTATCGCGTTTTTGACTGGATTGGTGCTGTTCATCGTCGTCGGTTTTGTACTCGGCGCACTCTATGGGCTCGCATGGGGGTTCTGGAGCAAAACACTGCGGTGATGTGGCATATTGGATTCGAATTGAAGACAAGGACCGTTAAGGAAAGACGCAATGAAAACCAGCGTCATTGAAGTGCGCGATATGCTGTCGGTATTGAGTGTACTCGGCGTGGAAAAGCGAATTGGCGAGGTACCGGGCGTCGAAAGTGTCACGGTAAATTACGCTGCCGGGACCGCCACAGTGCGTTATGACGAAACCCGGCTCAAAGTCGGGGATATCAAATCGGACGTGCGTCAAAGCGCATATGAGTCGGCCGCACCCGCCACTACTTCCGCGGACGAAGGTCACGAAAGTCACAAAGCTCCGGGCGCTGCGCCGGCCGGAACTGCCGCGTCGGCGACGGCGATATCAGAGCCGGGCGCTCCTGCAGGCGCGCGTGCGACCGTCGCTCCCCCAGCCGCCAACGAAGGGGCTAAAGCTGCGCCGCCGTCGACGCCCAATAGCGCCGTGCAGAATGCTGCACCGGTCGAACAGGCCGCAGAGCCCGCACCGGTCGCCTCCGCAGGCACCGGCCACGAGGGTCAAGCGGCGCCGAGGGCATCGTCCGCCATGTCCGCGGATATGGCGCGTGAGATGGGTCATGGCGGCAAGGACCTGCCGGCTATGGTCCGCGACATGCGCAACCGCTTCTGGATTTGCCTGATCTTCACGGTGCCGATCTTTGTTTACGCGCCGATGGGAGGCTTCTTCAAACCGCCGACGCCGCCGTTCGGGTTGGAGCTCAATCTGTGGCTCTTATTCTTTGCCAGCGCCGCGGTCCTTTATCCGAGCTGGCCGTTCTTCGTCTCCGCCTGGCGCGCGCTCAGGAAGGGCACTCTGGGCATGGCGGCGCTAATCGTATTGAGCGTGGGCACGGGCTATCTGTTCAGTGTCGGCGCTACGTTCTTCTTCAAGGGTGGCGGGCAGTTCTTTGAAGCCGTCTCGGTCTTGCTGGTCTTCATCCTGCTCGGTCACTGGCTGGAAATGCGTGCCCGTGCTGGTGCGTCATCGGCCATCAAGGCGCTGATGAATCTCACTCCGGCGAAGGCCTCAGTTATACGCAATGGCGCCGAAATTGAAGTACCGACGGCTGAGGTGTTGGCGGGTGAGATCGTCGTGATCCGGCCGGGCGGCAAAATTCCGGTCGACGGCACTGTGGAAACCGGTGAATCACTGGTCGATGAATCCATGCTCACCGGCGAGTCGATGCCGGTTCAGAAGAAACCGGGCGCCGCGGTGATCGGTGCGACCATTAATAAGAGCGGCAGCTTTCGCTACAAGGCGACAAAGATCGGTGCCGACTCAGCGCTGGCGCAGATCGTAAAACTGGTGCAGGAGGCGCAGAACTCAAAGGCGCCGGCCCAACTCTTGGCGGACAAGGCCGCGCAATGGCTGGTAATCTCTGCCATCGTCATCGGTCTTGCGACGTTTGCGGTGTGGTTCTGGTTTATCGGACAGCCGCTGCTGTTCGCGCTGACAATGACGATCACGGTCTTAGTGATCGCCTGTCCGGACGCCCTGGGACTCGCGACGCCTATGGCGGTCATGGTGAGTACTGGATTAGGCGCAACCAACGGCATTCTGTTCAAGAACGCCTCGGCATTAGAAGACGCCACTAAGCTCAACGTCATCGTCTTCGACAAGACTGGCACGCTTACCGTCGGCCAGCCCGAGGTCGTGGAGATCGTGACGGCGGACGCGATCACCGAAGAGGTGGTGCTGACCGCCGCGGCAGCCGTCGAGCAGGGATCGGCTCATCCACTCGCTCAGGCCATCCTGCGCCGGGCGGCGAATCTCTCCGTTGCGGCACCGACAGGATTCGAGAGCCTCGACGGCATGGGCGCGCGCGCCGAGACCGCCGGTGGAACGGTGTTCCTCGGCAACCGGCTGTTGATGGATACGCAAAAGCTCACGCTCGGTCCTTTGGAGGCTGAAGCCACCCGTCTGCAGGGCGACGGCCGCACCGTTGTCCATGTTTCTCAGGCCGCGCGCGTTATTGGCCTCATCGCGATCGCCGATGCGCTCAGGCCAACTTCCAAGGCAGCGGTGGCAAAACTGCGCGAACAAAAAATAGAAGTCGTGATGCTGACTGGCGACAATGCTTCCACGGCCAAGCGCATCGCCGCTGATCTCGGTATCGACAGCGTGCTGGCCGACGTGCTGCCGGCTCAGAAGGCCGAGAAGATTAAGGAGCTGCAGGCTACGGGAAAAAAGGTCGGTATGGTGGGCGATGGGGTCAACGACGCGCCCGCGCTGACCCAGGCGGACGTAGGCTTCGCAATCGGGGCTGGCACGGATGTCGCGATGGAAAGCGCCGATGTGGTGCTGATGAAAAGCGATCCCTACGACATCGTTGCCGCAATCGAGCTGTCGCGCGCGACACTGCGAAAAATGCATCAGAATCTTTGGTGGGCCGTAGGCTACAACGCGATCGCGTTCCCGCTCGCTGCAGGCGTCTTGTACCCATTCGTACTGAGTCCAGAGGTCGCAGCGTTGTCGATGTCCGGCAGTACGCTCGTGGTCGCGATTAATGCACTGATGCTGAAGCGTACGAAGCTAGCAGGCATCCGCCGTCCGGGCGCGCCGGCGCCTCCAGCTCCGCCGGCGGTGCCGTTGTGACCGGCGTCGTTTCGACGACGAGCGTATCACCGGGCGCAACGGTTGGGAGACTATTGTGAGAACCACCGAGACGCAGGCATCTCGCGACGCAACCCAGGCTTACCTTGTTGGTGGAGGAATTGCCGCCCTGGCGAGCGCGGCCTATTTGATCCGAGACGGCGGCTTTACCGGTCATGACATTCAAATACTCGAGGAGGCGCCGCTGCTCGGCGGAAGTCTCGATGGCACTGGCGACCCCCGAAATGGCTATGTCATCCGGGGTGGACGGATGTTCACTTACGAAGCCTACACGTGCACCTTCGACCTTCTGTCTTTCATTCCCTCCCTTGGCGACCCCGAGACAACTGTCAAGGACGAGATCCATCGGTTCAACGATCAGCACGTCTCACACTCCCTGGCTCGCCTGGTCGCCGCCGGGCGGAAGCTCGACGCGTCTGACCTTGGGCTAAGCAATCGGGATCGGTTGGACCTGATCGAAATCATGGCGCTTCCGGAGTTTTCCCTCGGGATCAGGCGCATCGAAGAGATGTTCCAACCGTCATTCTTCAAGTCGAATTTCTGGTTCATGTGGTGCACCACTTTTGCGTTTCAGCCCTGGCACAGCGCGGTCGAATTGAAGCGGTATCTACACCGATTCATTCAAGAATTGCCGCAAATCCACACCCTGGCCGGTGTTCGGCGTACGCCTTACAACCAGTTCGATTCTATTGTACGTCCGCTCGTCCAGTGGCTTGAGACGCAGGGGGTTCGATTTGTGACCGGCGCACGCGTGCTTGACCTGGATTTCCGCTATGGACCAGGCGGTAAGGCGGTCGAATCAATCCATTATGCTGAGGGCGGCTCGCGCCACCGGATTGATGTAAACGACAAAGACTTGGTATTCGTCACTAACGGCTCGATGACTGCGGCTTCCAGCCTGGGGTCCATGACCTCGCCCGCACAGCTGAGCGTCGATGACCGCGGAGGTTCCTGGGCACTCTGGGAGAATTTGGCAACTAAGAGCGCGGACTTTGGTCATCCGGAGGTCTTCATCCGGAACATCGACGAGTCAAAATGGCTATCCTTCACCATCACCCTGAGCGACACGACGTTTTTCAAGTTGATGGAAGCGTTCACAGGCAATGTGGCCGGCACCGGCGGTCTGGTCACCTTCGTCGACTCCAGCTGGTTGATGTCCGTCGTTCTGGCGCATCAGCCCCACTTCCTTGGCCAGCCCGACAAGGTCCAAGTGTGTTGGGGCTACGGCCTCTTCGTCGATCAGCAAGGCGATTTCGTGAAGAAGAAGATGTCGGAATGCACCGGAGAGGACCTGCTTCTCGAACTGCTGGGGCATTTAGGCTTTGACGAACATAGGGATGCTATTCTCGGCGCTGCTAATTGCATTCCCTGCATGATGCCGTTTATTACCAGCCAATTTATGCCCCGAGCCAAGGGCGACCGACCGGCCATACGTCCCATTGGGACAGTCAACCTCGCCTTTATCGGCCAGTATTGCGAAATACCTGACGATGTTGTCTTCACAGTAGAGTATTCCGTGCGCTCGGCACAGATCGCCGTATATTCACTGCTCGGTATCGATAAGCCCGTTTCGCCGCTGTACAAAGGGCAGTTCGATGCGTCCGTCCTGCTGGCCTCGGCAAGGACGCTAATGAGCTAACGAGGGCTCGTGTTCGCTCAGTGGCTAGCACCCTTCTCGCCGTCGTACCTGATTGACCGGGCGCCCACTCTCGGCGACGATATCGTGGACCTTCGGCATTAAGCGGCGGGGCAGGATAAATCATGTGTTTCTGCGAACCCGTAAGTTTTGCAGCCGGCGGCGTCCTGATAGCTGGGGGTGTGTTTGCGGGCTGGAAGGCATTCAAGATAAACGGACGGTACCTTCCCGTTTCTCAAATGCCGACCCTTGCCGGGCTCCAGCAATTCATGGAAGGTCACGTCTGGATGGGACTGAATAATGCTGACCCATCCATGATCTGGTGGGCCGCCATGGGATTTATCTTTTTTTCATGGCTGATTTGGCCGGTCTGGATACCTTTCAGCGTCTATTTTTTGGAACCGCCGGCCAGTCGACGAAAGCTGCCGCTGCTAGGCTTTGCTTTGGCGGGAGTTGTATTCGGCTTAGTCCTGTTCGTTCCACATCTTTTCCATCCCGATTGGGTCAAGGTGCAGATCAACCACCAGTCATTGTCCTATGAGGACACAATGTTTCTCGATTATCTGATCCCTCGGTGGCTGACCTATTTGATATACGTGTTCCTAATCGTGATACCGCCCCTGGTCTCTACATACCTGCATATACGATTATTCGGATTGACGCTGATTGCCGTTATAGCCGTTGTCTATGCGTTTCTGACCTATGCGTATATTTCGTTCTTCTGTTTTCTCGCTGGACTCGGAACGCTTCACCTAATTTACATCATCATACAAAATAAATGTGGCCGCGAATGCCCGGAACTGTTCGGGTAGGCGACAGTCCGTACATCGACTTGCAACACGCTTCACAAAGACCTGTCGTCAGTTCAGCTTGTGGCGTTTGCTTCCATCTCATTCGATCTGCTATCCTGTTCAAAGTCCATCACGGGCGCACCTCGTTTTTGGGACCCATTTCTTATGTTCGCGAGACTTCCCGGCAGCCGTCAAACTGGAACGCGGTACTGCAAGTAACGATTTGCGGGTTCTGTGCCGCAACGGTCTCGCGGTCGCCAAGGGGGGCGGCCATAACTCTGTTCAATCGAAACGCCATCGAGGTTAGCCAAGCAGCGATGAAAAGTCCCGTGGTTGCCAGGCCCCACGTAGTAGAATTTGTTCCAAATGCGTCTACATCTCGCCAGAAAGTTCCGCTCAACTGGAGGCGTTCAGCTGCCACGTTGGCGGCTTCAATGCCGCCAACCGCCAATGCGATCAGTACCGACATCGCCGTGATGGTGAGATCGTAATAGCGTTTTCGGGTCGGATCCACGAACGCCCAACCATAGGCACCAAGCATCACCAAGCCTTCCAGAGTGTCCGCCAACGACATGGCAGCGGCGAATAGCAACGGAAATATCAGTATCGTCCAGAGCGAAAGTCCCTGTGTCGCTTGTGCCGCTGACAGACCCAGTAGTCCGATCTCCGTCGCGGTGTCGAAACCGAGGCCGAAAAGGGCGCCCAATGGGTACATATGCCAAGAGCGCCCGACAAGTTTTACCAAGGGCTGTAAAAACGGCGCTAAGGCGCTGTGACCGTGCGGGAAATCTACAGGCTGGTCAGTCCAATTTTCTCCCTTGCTTCGCGCATTGCGAATCTTCCGAAACGCTGACAGCAGCACGAGGATATTGACGAAAGCAATAACTAAAAGGAAGGCAGCGGAGACGAAGGTGCCGATCAATCCCCCAATACCCTTCAGAGCCAAGAAATGCCGCTCCATTGCACCCGCCGCCCCCGCGATCAAGAGGGTCATCGCGAACACGACGGTCGAATGGCCCATTGAAAAAAAGAAACCGGCCGATAGCGGTCGTTTGCCGTCATGCATCAGTTTGCGGGTGACATTATCTATGGTGGCGACGTGATCGATGTCGAACGCGTGACGCAGGCCGAAGCCGTAAGCCAGTACCGCCGTGCCTAGCAGCAACGGATGGTTATGGTAAGTCAGCAATGCGGCGCCCCAACCAGCGATATTCAGGCCGATCAATAGCAGCAACAGCGCTGCTGCCTTGCCGCGCACATTCGAATTCCGGTCATTGAATAGGAGCGCTAGCCGTCTCATTGCGATTTCTATCCACCGGGCCGCGCCCGCTATCGGGACCAGTTGGCATCGGCAAAGACAGCGCCTAAGATCCCTGTCGGGATAACAGCGCTTGGGCGACCAGTCAGGAAAAAGCTAATACGCATGCCGCAAATCCAGTTCGATAGCTTTTCCTCCGTCGACTTGGACGAGTGTCCCGAGCGCAGCGCCTTCTTGCACCAATCGCAAAAGCCAAGTGACGTCGGTAATCACATAATAGCTCCCATCTGGCACACGTTCAAATGTAAAAGCTCCATCCTGCCGGCAATCCACCTGTCTTCCGCTTTTTAAGAGACCCTCTGGTTGCTGTTGGAATTCAAATCGAGATGCATAACCTCCGCTCGCTTGGCCGAAAAGGCGGACCATCAAAGCGGTGGAGGCCGGTGTCATTGGTATCAAGTAGACCGCATTGCCCTCGCACGTGCGCACATAACCTGAGCGCGATACCAGAGATGCCCGGCCTGAGATTGTGTTTTGGCCGTCCGGTAATTGCCATGCTGAACCAAGTGGAATCGAAGCAACAGCTTGCCGAGTTGAATCTGGAGCACAACCGAGGACGGCAGCCATGGCGGTCACAAATGTTAAGGTGGTCAGTAGTCTCTGGGTCACGGCTCTTTAACCTTTAGGGCCGGCGCTCGTTGCATCCACACCTGGACCCGGCTTGGTTGAATCGATCCGGCCAAACACGCGCGTGAAGCGCGGAACGAATGCCGGCACAGCGTTCATGTAACGGAGGTAGGCATCTCCAAACGCAGCGATTGCCTCGCTCTCCTCGCGTCGCGCCAGGCGCACATACATGACGACAAGAACTGGGAACATCACCAGGGTAAGAATTGTCGGCCATTGCAGCAAAAAGCCGAACATGACCAATATGAAACCATCATACTGGGGATGGCGCACATAGGAATAGGCCCCACGGACGGCGACTTTGTTGAGCCGCTGGGCGTCGTATAGCAGCTTCCAGCCGGCCGAGATTAGAATAAAGCCACCGCCAATGAAGACGAAACTCAGGATATGAAAAGGTCCCGCATGGGGATTGGCTTTCCAGCCGAACATCATCTCCAGAAGATGCCCGGCATCGTGCGAAAACCAGTTTATATTGGGATAATGGCTTTGAAGCCAGCCGGAGAACAAATAGATCGTCAAAGGAAAACCATACATCTCGGCAAAGAGGGCCACCAAGAACGCGCTGAAAGCGCTGAACGACCGCCAGTCTCTGCTGGTTCGCGGTCTGAAAAAGCTGTAGGCGAACAGGATAAAGACCACCGAGTTTATCAGCACCAGACTCCAGAGCCCGTAGGCGGACGACTGATCGCTCATCGATTTTCTCCCTCACCGGGCGTGTGATCGGCCTGGGGCAAAGGCTTTCCATCATGATGGTGACCATGGCCGTGATGCATGAAGAGGTGCATCAAAGGACAGGCGAGGAGAATGAGATAGGGCAGAGCACCCAACGTATGAGCGCGATGCTCAGTGAACATCAACGTGCCGATCAAAGCAAGGAAGCCCAACATTACGAAGCCTCCGCGCGAGGCGAGGAAGCTCCTATGTTCACGATATTTTGGGTGCTGCTGTTCCGACATCGTTATTGCCTCCGATTCTTCTTTGTGTGCATTCCTAGCCACCTGAGCGATCTAAGCCAACCGGGCCGTCAGCCGAGCTGGGCTAGCTTGAAGACGGCGTCTGCGGCCCTCCAACAGGCGATTGTCCATCCCGGTCTCTGCAATTTTTGCGTGATAACCAGCATTTCATTTGCTGTAACCTAATGACGGGACGGCCCGGCGCATTGATCGAGGTCAAACCAGTCAATCTACTGCCGCGCTATCCTGAAACTGGGGGGGTGAACCGGCGGGGTTGGAGCACCTTTTGGTGGGTTACTCTGCGGGATTTGTCACGCTAGGTCCTGACACTTTAGGAAGTCAGCAGTCTGGTGATGGGTGGGCAGGCGAGGGTGCGCACGACCCAAAAATATCATTTGTCGATTGAGGAATATTATAATGGCTCTTTCGCTATCCTTCCTGGGCGCTGCTGGCACAGTGACCGGCTCAAAATACCTCCTCGATGATGGGCGTCGGAAGCGATTGATTGATTGCGGCTTGTTTCAGGGCTTCAAGGAGCTGCGCCTGCGCAATTGGAGCCCTCTGCCGGTCGATGCGCGATCGATCGATTGTGTCATGCTCACCCATGCCCACCTTGATCATTCGGGGTTTCTCCCCCTTCTGGCAAAACAGGGATTTAAGGGTCCGATCTATAGTTCAGTGGCAACCAAGGACTTGTGCGGTGTCCTCTTGCCGGATTCCGGACATCTTCAGGAAAGGGAAGCGGACTTTGCCAACCGGCATCAATATTCAAAGCACAAGCCCGCCCTTCCTCTTTACACCGAGGAAGACGCCACCAACGTCTTGTCGCAATTCCGTTCTCTTCCGTTTGACAAGCCGCAGTCATTGGCCAGCGGCGAAACCGTAAATCTGCGCCGTGCCGGGCATATTCTGGGCGCGGCTTCGATAGAGCTTGCTGTCGCGGGCGCCACCACTCTTTTTTCCGGAGATTTGGGACGTTACAACGATGCCACTATGGTTGACCCCTCACCCATCGACCGGGCTGATTTTCTGGTCGTGGAGTCCACCTATGGCAACCGCCGCCATGAGGGACGTAGTCCGCAAGACGCTCTCGCCGATGCAATCGGCCCCACGATTAGAAAAGGCGGCACGGTCATTATCCCGGCCTTTGCCGTTGGCCGGGTGCAAAGCCTGCTTTTTCATCTTGGCGCACTAAAGGAGGCGGGGCGCATCCCGTCGATCCTGCCGATCTTTCTGGACAGTCCAATGGCCGTTGATGCCAGCGGCATCTTTTGCCGCCATCTCGACGACCACAAGATTCCGGAAAAAGACTGTAAGCAGCTCTGTGCGGGCACCCATTATGTGCGCGATTCGCAGGAGTCCAAGGCGCTGACGGCGAATCCGATGCCCAAAGTGATCATTTCGGCCAGCGGCATGGCGACCGGCGGCCGCGTGCTTCATCACCTGAGGCATTACGCTCCCGATCCCAAGAATATGATCTTATTCGCGGGCTTCCAGGCTGGCGGTACGCGGGGCGCAGCGATGGTTGCCGGAGCTGACACTATTAAAATCTTCGGCGACGCCATTCCGGTACGCGCGAAGGTCGAAAACCTGGAGATGCTTTCCGCGCATGCGGACTGCGACGAGATCATGCGCTGGCTGCGGACCGCCAAGACACCGCCGCGTACGGTATTTGTTACTCACGGCGAACCGGCCGCGTCCGCCGCCTTGCAGCATCGGATTGAAGCAGAGTTGGGATGGAATTGCGTGGTACCGAATCATGGACAGACAATCCAACTCATAGCGTAGGCACCTGCATGACCAATCAATTGCCTGCATTGGTGGCGCGCCGGCTGGGAATAGACACGCTGTCGGAAGCCGTCGTGTTTATGCGCAAAGACTGTGCGGTATGCCGCTCGGAGGGATTTACCGCTCACAATCGTATTTTGCTGCGGTCTGGCGAACGCCACGTCATCGCAACCTTATATCAAGTCACCAGCGATCTGATCGGCCAGCACGAGGCCGGACTTTCAGAATCGGCCTGCGCCCATCTTGGTATCACCGGCGGCGAGCCAATCACCGCGGAACATCCCGATCCGCTTGATTCGCTCAGCCATGTGCGCAGCCGCATTTACGGCAATGCCTTGGGCGAAAACGCCATGCATGCAATTGTTCGCGATATCTGCGACGGAAAATACTCCGATATTCACATTGCGGCATTTGTGACGGCCTGCGCCACGAAGGATCTTGATCGCGAGGAGGAACTGGCGCTCACGCGGGCGATGGTTGATGTGGGCGAGCGTCTGGCGTGGGCGGCACCGATTGTTGCGGACAAGCACTCGGTTGGCGGGCTGCCCGGCAATCGAACAACACCGATCATTGTCGCGATTGTCAGCGCCCTTGGCCTTACCATGCCAAAGACCTCCTCGCGCGCGATCACGTCTCCGGCTGGGACCGCCGATACCATGGAAACTCTCGCGCCTGTGGACCTTGATATTAGAGCGATCCGTCGGGTCGTCGAGCAGGAGGGCGGCTGCGTTGCATGGGGCGGCGCCATCCGGCTTAGCCCCGCCGACGATATTCTCATTCGCATCGAGCGCGCACTCGATTTGGACACCGAGGGCCAGATGATCGCCTCCGTCCTTTCCAAGAAGATCGCTGCCGGCGCCACCCATTTGGTGCTCGACATGCCGGTTGGCCCCACCGCAAAGGTACGCACCATCGGCGCCGCAAACAGGCTGTCCGCCCGGCTGCAGACAGTGGCAGGGGCCTTCGGCATCAAGGCGCGCGTCATTCTGGGCGATGGATCCCAACCGATCGGCCAGGGAATCGGCCCGGCCCTTGAAGCGCGGGATCTGCTGGCGGTCCTGCAATGCAGGGCCGATGCACCAGCTGACCTCAGGGCGCGTGCAGTTGTCCTGGCGGGGGCCCTGCTCGAACTGGCGGGCGCCGTGCCTTCGGGGCGCGGTGAGGAACTCGCAACTCAAGTTCTTGACGACGGGCGCGCCTGGGCCAAGTTTCAGCGCATATGCGAAGCGCAGGGCGGTCTTCGCAAGCCGCCCGTGGCGGCACATCGTCAAGCGTTGCTGGCGAACCGTGCCGCCATATTGGCAGCCATCGACAACCGCAAGCTGGCCAAACTCGCCAAACTTGCCGGAGCGCCTGAGGCCAAAGCCGCGGGTCTGGACCTACATGTCAAGCTTGGGGATGTGGTGATTGCAGGCCAGCCGCTTTGTACGCTGCATGCCGAAGCGCCGGGTGAACTTGCCTATGCGCTCAATTACGCCGCGGTCAACGATGACATATTTCAGTGGAGTGAAGGGTGACAAAGCCGCTGCTTTTCGCGCTGCCGGGCAACGAAGAGTTCGCTGTCCGTCTTGCCGAAGTCGTTGAAGCGGATATTGGGAGACTTGACCATCGCCAATTCCCGGATGGCGAAACCTACCTGCGATTCCTCAATTCTCCGGCAGGTCGGAACATCATATTGGTTTGCACGCTGGCGCATCCCGATGACAAATTCCTGCCGCTGTTGTTAGCGTCAGCCGGGGCGCGAGACTTGGGTGCGGTCAAAGTCGGGCTTGTCGCACCCTACCTGGCCTACATGCGCCAAGACCGTCGCTTTCAAGATGGTGAAGCGGTGACGTCTCGCTATGTGGCGGGACTGCTTTCGTCAGCCATCGACTGGCTGGTCACGGTCGATCCGCATCTGCACCGGTACAAAGCGTTGCCAGAAATCTACACTATCCCCTGCACCGTGACGCACGCCGCGCCTTTGATTTCGGCTTGGATCAAGGCCAATGTCCAAACCCCGCTTTTGATCGGGCCCGACGGCGAAAGCGAGCAGTGGGTCGCTGCGGTTGCCGCGGCGGCTGGCGCCCCATTCACCGTTCTGGAGAAGACACGCCATGGTGATCGCGATGTCGAGATCCGCGTGAAACACTTGGATCGCTTGCCTGGCCGGACACCGGTCCTGGTGGACGACATCATTTCAAGCGGGCGCACGATGCTCGAAGCGGTTCGCCATATTCGCGCCTATACGGACGCAAGGCCGATCTGCATCGGTGTGCATGGGATTTTCGCCGATCAGTCGGATGTGGCACTTGTGACTGCCGGGGCGCGTATCGTCACGACCAATACCGTGCGCCATGAATCCAATGCCATTGACGTGACAGGGCTGCTGGCTCCTGCCATCAAGGCGCTCGTGTGAGCGCCCTGCGCCTCAACACGCTCTTCGCGCTGCGATGGTAGCGTTGCTTACCCCAACGCCGTGACGCGCAGGCGAAGCGCATTCCCAATAACACTGACCGAAGATAGCGCCATGGCCGCCGCCGCGATCACAGGGGAGAGCGTTATACCGAAAAAGGGGTAGAGAACGCCCGCCGCTATGGGTATGCCCGCCGCATTGTAGACGAAAGCAAAGAAGAGGTTCTGCCGGATATTGCGCATGGTGGCGCGCGACAAGCGGCGGGCCTTAACGATACCGATCAGATCTCCATGCAGCAGCGTGACGCCCGCACTTTCGATGGCTACGTCCGTGCCGGAACCCATTGCGATCCCCACATCGGCCGCAGCCAGTGCCGGGGCATCGTTTACACCGTCACCTGCCATTGCCACCACATGACCTTCGTCCTTGAGACGCGAGACAACCGCATTTTTTTGATCTGGCAGAACTTCTGCCTCGACTTCCGTGATTCCCAATTTTCGGGCGATCGCCTGTGCCGTGGCGCGATTGTCGCCGGTCAGCATGACGATCCTGATGCCATCAGCGCTCAGCGCCGCGAGGGCTGCCGCTGTCGTCTCCTTGATCGGGTCCGCAATTGCGATCAGTCCCGCAACCCTTCCATCAACGGCTACGAAGATCGCCGTGGCGCCATCCTCGCGAAGCTCATCGGCTCTGGCGGATAGCGGGCTTGTGTCGATGTGCATCTCCGCCATCAGGGTCGCGTTGCCCAGCGCGACCGTTCGGCCATTAACGATCCCGCTGGCGCCTTTGCCCGCTGGCGCGTTAAAGGCGCTGACTTGAGGAATGGTGAGGCCCCGGGCCTTCGCGCCCGCAACGATGGCGGTCGCGAGCGGATGCTCGCTTGCCTGTTCGACACCGGATGCGAGACTCAACAGGTCTGCTTCTGAAAAACCGTCACCGGCAACGACCGCCACCACTGAAGGCTTGCCTTGGGTGAGCGTTCCGGTCTTGTCGACAACCAAGGTGTCGACACGCTCCAATCGCTCCAGGGCATCGGCATTTTTCACCAAGACGCCGGCCTGCGCGCCCCGTCCGACTCCCACCATGATCGACATGGGGGTCGCCAGGCCCAAAGCGCAAGGACAGGCGATAATGAGAACGGCGACGGCCGCGACCAAGGCATAGGCGAGGCGGGGCGTGGGACCGAAGACCATCCAGGCGGCGAAAGCGGCCAGCGCGACCGCTATGACCAGGGGTACGAACCAGGATGCCACGCGATCCGCCAGCCGCTGTATCGGCGCGCGGCTGCGCTGGGCTTGCGCGATCATCTGCACTATCCGGGCAAGGAGGGTGTCCTTGCCGATCTTCTGGGCCTCTATGATCAGCGCGCCGGCGCGATTGATGGTGCCGCCAATCACCTTGTCGCCGACGGACTTTGTCACTGGCATGGACTCGCCAGTGACCATCGACTCATCGACAGATGAGTGACCCTCGACGGCCGCACCATCGACCGGAATTTTTTCGCCCGGGCGCACGCGCAGGCGATCGCCAAGACCGATCGCCTCAAGGCGCACCTCTTCCTCGGTGCCGTCGGCCCTGATACGCCGGGCCGTTTTCGGCGCCAGGTCGAGCAGGGCGCGAATGGCGCCCGAGGTTCTTTCGCGAGCCCGCAATTCCAGGACCTGTCCCAAAAGAACAAGCACTGTGATCACAGCAGCGGCCTCGAAATAGACCGGCACCATGCCATCTGACAAGCGCATCGTTGCTGGAAACAAACCAGGGAAAAGGGTGGCGATAATGCTGTAGAGCCACGCAACGCCGGTGCCCAAGGCGATCAGGGTGAACATGTTCAGGTTTCGCGTGATAACGGATTGCCACGCGCGTGCGAAGAAGGGCGCCCCGGCCCAAAGCACGACAGGCGTTGCCAGCACCAGCTGAATCCAGACGGCATAGTGGGGTTTGAGCAGGTGCCCGAGCGAAAACAGGTGGCCGCCCATTTCCATGGCGAAGACAGGGATCGTCAGCAGCAAGCCGATCCAGAAACGTCGGGTCATATCGCGTAGCTCGACATTCTCAGGGGGTACGCTGGTGATCTCCAGGGGCTCGAGTGCCATGCCGCAGATCGGGCAGGTCCCTGGACCGACTTGGCGGATTTGGGGATGCATCGGGCAGGTGAAGATCGCGCCTTCGGCCACTGCGGATGCGGGCGAAGCGCTTGAGGGCAGATATTTATCCGGACCGGCGGCAAACTTTGCTGCGCATCCCGCCGAGCAGAAATAGTAACTCTGGCCCTGATATTCCTGGTGGTGCGATGTTGTCGCCGGGTCGACCCGCATGCCGCAGACGGGGTCTGTCTGCCCCCCTGCAACCGGATGGCCCTGGACGCCGCTGCCAGGCTCAGTAACGGCATGGTGGTGCGCGCCGCTTCCCTCGCTGCCGCAGCACCCGCCTCCGGGTGTTTTTGCCGGAAGCGGGATATGGCCGGGGTTGACCGGCACGGCCCCCTCGGGGCCGCCACAGCCACATCCCTCGCCATTGCGGGACTTGGCCGGGGTCTGAATAGGCTCGCCCTGGGTGCTCTTGGGTGCGTCGCCACAGCATCCGCCGCGAGAATGGTTCACATCAGTCATAGTGCACCTTGCCTTGTATACCCCACCAGGGTATTTATGGACTATGCGCAGCGATATCAAGACGTCCGCCTTAAAACGTCTCAATCGGATCGAAGGCCAAATTCGCGGCATCGGGCGAATGGTGGAGGAAGACCGCTATTGCATTGACGTGGTAACTCAAATCTCCGCTGTTCGTGCCGCGCTGCGGCGGGCCGAGGAGGAAATCCTGCGCGACCATGTGGCGAGCTGCGTGGAACATGCCGTGGCCTCCAGTGATAAAGGCGAACAACGCAGGAAGATCGCGGAACTGATGGACGTCGTTAGCAGGGCGAATAAGTAGGCGCCTATGCGTCAACATCGACGACCACCGTCGAGCGCGCTTATTTCATTTTGCCAGCCGTCGTAGAGCCAGCACCACCGGCCATATCTGGAGCGGCGAGTCCAGCCAGCTGCTTTCGCTGGGCGTCGGTCAACACCTTGGCCGCTTCGCCAACCGCTGCGATGAAAGCCATGCGCTGCTTCGCGCGGAGGGCTTCGATTTCGTGGATCTTCTGCTCGATCGCGACCGCATCGGGTTGCTCCGTGCCAGTCAGGGACCACACGCCATTCTCGGCTGTCGTGATCTGCTGCTGATAGCCTGACTGATCCTTTTGAGCGCGCCCCTTGATTGTCTGGAGCAGCTGGCGCTGCTGCGCTGTCAAGGCGATGTGCTCGGGATGGTCGAGGAAGAAGCCTGTTGCCCCCATGTGGTAAATATCAGGCGTGCCGGCAAAAGTCGGCAGGGCAGCCGGCACCGCTTCGGGAGAGACGTCCGTGGCCGCACTGGATTCTGCCGGCGCCATTGCGGGCTGCGAATCCATCCCCTCCATAGGTTCTGTCGCCGGTTCTTTTGCGCTGCCGGGCATCATCCCCATCGGCGAATCTCCACCCATACCTGGCATGCCGCCCGACATGCGGCCGTCGGCCCATGACGGCGCAGAAGCAAACACAGCGACGGTCAAAATCAAAAGTGCCAAGGCGGTCTTCACGCGACGAGTCTTACGCGGTACGGTCATGGCGAATCTCCTGTTGCGGGTAACCGCCCCCTGGAGCATGACGTGACGTCAATCAGGCTCTTGCGCGCTTACCAAAGTCCAGTCTTGTATATTGCTGGCATTCCACCAAGCATTGATGCAGATCAATTGTGTTGCGAAACAAGGCCGTCATTGTAGGCCGCTGGGTCAAGCCGAATCGGCCGGTTTGCGCTATCTCGGGCGAGGCGGCGGTGGGGTAGCCATGACGTCAATTCAAACTCCTTCGACGCCACAAGCTTCTACGGACCTTTTAGGTTCACCGATGTTGCGGGCGCTGCTGGAAGAACTGCTGAGCAAGCTGACGGCGCTTGCCGAGGAAGGTCGCAGCGACTCCGTCGATCTGCGAGGATTGCCTCTACCCCCGGGAGCCCTGAAGGCGCTGAGGACCTGGCTGGGACAAGGCGAAATCCAGGCGACGGTGAATGCCCTCGGAACCACGACCATCCAGGAGACTGCTTTTCCAGGCCTGTGGTGGGTCAGTTATGCCAAGGCTCAAGGCGCGCCTATCGGCGATATGCTGGAGATCACCTACTGTCCAGCTCTGCTGCTGGTTGACCGTGACGCCGTGCAAAGCTCTGCGGTAGAGCTGCGGCGAAGGGCAGATTCTTTGTCGGAAGCGGCGCCCGGTTCAATTTCTCCGCCAGTTGGATCAACAAATCCGGGGTAGGGGGTCGGATTCGAGTTCTTCCAGCAGACGCTCGCCCCCCAGGTCGGTTTCCAGCACCACCGAGGTGCCGGGACTCTCGACAACGCCGATTTCTGCACCTGATGCCCCGGCTTGTTGCATCGCGGAAAGCGCGGCGGACGTGGCTTCAGGGCTCACCACCGTCACCACGCGCCCTTCGCAGGCCAAATATAATGGGCTGTACCCTAGCATCTCGCAGACCGACAGGACTTCGGGCCGTATGGGAATTCGAGGCTCGTACAGGCGGACATTCAAATTACAAAAGCGCGCAATTTCATTGGCGACTGTTGCCAAGCCGCCGCGCGTGGGATCGCGCATGAAACGCACTCCGTCCAGGTCTCGCAGAGAGCGGCAAATCGCCAGGACCGGCCCACAGTCGGATTTCAGCTCGCTCCGCAGTCCGAATTCGCCGCGGGCGAGGAGGACGGCGGTGCCGTGATCGCCCACCGGCCCGCTCACAAGGATGCGATCGTCTTGGCGAATATTTGACATTCCCAGATTCAATCCTCGGCGACGCGCACCAATGCCGGTGGTACAAAGATACAGACCGCCTCCCTCTCCTCGGCGGACCACCTTGGTATCACCAGCCACGATCCGAACACCGGCGTGTCGCGCCGATGCGGCCATCGAAGCAATCAGCCGTTGCAGCAAGGCGATCTCAAGGCCCTCCTCGATAAAGCAGCTGAGCGTCAAGTAGAGCGGATCGGCGCCGGAGACCGCCAGATCATTGACCGTGCCGTTGACGGCAAGTGAGCCGATATCGCCACCGGGAAATTCCAACGGGTGCACCGTGAAGCCATCGGTGGTGACCATTATCTCTTGATTGGGCAATGTGAGAATCGCCGCGTCCGCGTGGCAATCCAGATCTGGATTGGCGAGGTGGCGTACGAAGACCTCCTCAATGAGCTCTCGCATCTGCCGACCGCCATTGCCGTGCGCCAGAGAAATGTGGGTATCAGATGCCATGTGCTAATCCCGCTGATTGCATCACTTTCACGGATACCTGCCGGGCGGCACATTCTACCACCTGGCCGTAACTCAATCCTCCATCATTCGGCGGTACGCGCTCGTGTAGGAGCACTTCAAAACCATGCGCGCACAGCAGCTGGACTGCTTGTTCGGTGAGAAGGCGGTTCTGGAATACTCCGCCCGTCAGGCCCACGCACGTGACCCGCGCCTGTCTTTGCGCCGCTCGTGTCTGGTGCAGTAGTGAGGCCGCCAACGAGGCGTGAAACAGTCCGGCGCGATCAGAAACACTCGCCCGTGAGTTCATAAGTTCTCGCATCAAGGGTTCCCAATCCACCCGCCATACAGAGTCGGAACCGGTGTGGATTGGCAATGGCACCGCCGCACCGGAATCGGTAGCAATACTTTCCAACATCGCGGGAGCCTGCCCGTCATAGCTTGCGGTATCGATAATCCCCAGCAATGCAGCGGCCGCGTCGAAAAGCCGGCCTACGGCACTAGAATGGTGGGTGTTGATGCCCTTGCGCCACGCGTGCCGTACCAGTTCGCGCTCGGGCAGTGGCGTGGACCAAGGCATATCCAGTTCCCAGCAGACTGCCGCGGCACTGCGCCAAGGCTCATAGGATACTTGGTCTGCCCCCACCAATCTGAGTGGCCGGAAGCTGCCCAAGCGGCGCCAGGAACCTGGAGAGCCGTAGAGAGCCTCTCCACCCCACAAACCCCCATCTGTGCCCAGGCCGAGCCCATCCCAGGCGAATACAAGCAGCGGCTCGGTGATGCCGTGTTCGCCGGCAAGCGCAGACGCGTGTGCAAAATGATGTGGGACGGTGATTACGCCATATCCCCGGCGGCGAGCCCAAGCGTGCGCCGAAAAGCCGGGATGCGCGTCACACAGCGCTGTTTCAGCCTGGACACCATAAAGTTGCTGCATTCCATCCGCGACGGCGCCGAACACGTCGACAGAGCGGACCGAGCCGAGATCGCCGACATGCGGCGAAACCACCACCCGATCCTCCCAGGCGAGCGCAGCCGCAGTGCGCATCTGACCGCCGCATGCCAGGACTGGCCGATCAAGCTTGTAAGGATTGTCGAGTACAGCGGGCGCGGTGCCGCGTCCCAGCCGCAACATCTGGCTCCGACCCGCAATGACGCGAACGACCGGATCATCCGCGGGCCGGTGGATAGGCCGATCATGATGAAGATAGCCGTCACAGCAGGTAGCCAGGCGCCGCTCGACCTCCGGACCATCGGTTAGCACAGGTTCGCCGCTTATATTTGCACTGGTCGCGACGAGGGGACCCCCATAGTCCCGCAACAGGAGATGATGCAGCGGACTATAAGGAAGCATCAGGCCAACTTCGGCAAGTCCGGGCGCGATACCTTCGGCAAGACCGCTATTGGGATGCCGCCGCACCAGGACGATTGGCCGTGCTGAATCGTGGAGCAGCGAAGTTTCCGCATCACTCAGTTCGCCCAGCCGGCGCACCCAATCAGTCGTCGCCTTTGCGGGCATTGGCACCATCACGGCGAAAGGCTTTGCGGGCCGGCGCTTGTTACGGCGCAGTCGCGCAATGCCGTCTTCATTGGCTGCGTCGCATAGCAGATGATAGCCACCGACACCCTTCACGGCGATGGTCTGGCCCAACCTCAAAGCTCGCACACAGGCGGCAATGGCCTCCTCGTTGCCATGCAGTTCCTGATCGCCCTGGCGAAACCACAACCGCGGTCCGCAGGCGGGACACGCCAAGGGCTGCGCGTGATAGCGGCGATCGGCAGGATCGTCATATTGCGCGCGGCAGTGCGAGCACATTCCAAATCCGGCCATTGTGGTTCCGGCGCGGTCATAGGGCAGGGTGCGGATAATCGAATATCGAGGGCCGCATTGCGTGCAGTTGATGAAGGGGTATCGATAGCGCCGTGCGGCTGGATCAGCCATTTCCGCCAGACAGTCCTCGCAAACCGATTGGTCGGGGGGCAATTCGGCGGCGCGTGGATCGCCGCTTTCGCTGGGAAGGATTGTAAACGTCCCGTCGTCGTTCAATTGCATCGGCATAACACGCTCGATGCGCGGCCGCGCCAAGGGTGGGGCATGCGTGACGATCTCGCCCAGAAAGAGATCCAGCGCGCGTGCCTCGCCACAAACTGCGATCCGTACTTCTCCGGCTTGATTGCGCACCCAACCGCCCAGCTGATGCTGCCGCGCCAGCCGGGCGATAAAGGGGCGGAAGCCAACGCCTTGGACCCGCCCCTTGACGATCACCGTCACGGCCGCGCGCGGGAGCACCGAATCGCAAAGTCGCACCACTTGATTCATCGGGGCTTGATCCTGCTCTGCCAGCGATGCGCGGTGGCCTGAACTAAAAGGATGACGCGTTCCATTGCCGCATCCACCTTTGGGCTGAGAGCCATTCCCCAGTCTATCACGTCGGGCTCCACCGCGATCAGGGCGCGCAAGCGCGGCAGGTGGCCGGAAAGCCGGGCCATATCGAACAGTTCCTTCAATCCCACTTCGTGCGCGGTGACGAGGCGTGACCGCAGCAGCCGGTCCAACCGCACGCCAGTGAACCGCCGCACTGTCCCGGGCGGCAGCCCCAGACGTGCGGCGTCGATGACGATCAGCGCGTCGGCTTCCTCCACCACCGGTACCAGGCTATAGCTCAGCGTACCGCCATCCAAGAGTTCAAGATGCGTAGACGCTTGATGGCGCAGGCGTTCCACGGCTTGGGGTCCGAGCCCTTCATCGGTCAACAAAGTATTGCCGATACCCAAAACCACGATGCGCGGGTCATTGCCTTCGCGGGGTATGCGGTCCTCACCGAGCTGCAAAGCCATTAGGGATGGCGGTAATGAACTCACGAACCGCTTACCGGAATGACGGGCGGCCTCGCATTGGGGTTCGCCCGTGTGCCGGCCGACCACCAGACGTGGCAGGCGCCTTCGTCCGAGACCATGCAGGGACCGACCGGAGTCCGGGGCGTGCAGGCCCGCCCATACAGGTAGCAGTCGCTGGGGAGCACCTTACCCAGGATCACGCGCGCGCAATCGCAGCCCGGCGGCATTTCCCTGTGCGACTCCCGGTCCGGGCCTTGCTGCAACCCGAATTGCAAGCGGGCGTCCAAGTGGGCGAGTTCGCTGCGCAGTTGAAATCCCGAGCCCGGGATGTAACCGATGCCCCGCCACTTCGCATCAACGATGTCCATGGTCTCTTCGAGACAGCGCTGCGCTGCGCGATTGCCTGTGGGCCTGGCAGTCTCCGCGTAGCAATTGTCGAGGAAAGGACTTCCCTCCAAATGCTGTCGCAGTACCGAATACAATGCGGCAGCCAGCGATTCCGCCGTGAACCCACCGATGGCGGCAGGCATATGATGATCCCGTACAACAAACTGCCATTCGTCGGCACCCATGACGGTTGCCACATGTCCGGGCGCGACTAGGGCGTCGAAGCCGACCTCCTCGGATTGCAGCAGCATGGCCACCGCCGGCCAGGTGAGGCGTCCGGATACCAAGAAAAATAGGTTCTTCGGCACTCCCTGCCGGATCATCGCCGCCACTGGCGCCAGCGTGGTTTCAAAGCCCGCAACGAAAAACACCACGGTGCGAAGCGGATTATCGCGCGCGATGGCCAGCGCCTGCTCCGGACTGGCGAGTGGGCGCACGTCGGCGCCCGCGGCCTTGGCTTGTTCCAAGGAGCGCGCGCGTCCTTTGGGAACGCTCACCGGCACGCGCAGCATGTCACCGAAGGCGGCCAGGATCACCGGCTGCGACAGGGCAAGCTGAATAGCGTCGAAAACATCTTCTTCCGGACAAATGCAGACGGGACAGCCCGGGCCGGGAATGACCTTGACCAACGCTGGCAATACCGTCCGCAGGCCCGATTGGGCCAAGGTGCGTTCGTGTCCACCACAGACATTGAGAACGCGGACTTCCCGCTGCAGCGGAAGCTCGCGTATCCGCTCTAGCCACTCACGCGCGGATGTGGACATGATCATGACCTGTTTCTAGGTGGGACTGGCCAGCCCGGACTTCGGCCACGGTGTGCTCCAACCAGTCCAGCCAACCCTCCAGTGAAGATGGGTCCCGTGCCGAAATCCTAAAGACCGGAGCATCGCTTCCGATCTCCGCCAGTGCTTGCTCCGCCCGTGCGGGCTCGAATTCCGGAAGATAAGGAAGCAGATCGGTTTTCGATATCATAACAGCGTCGCTGACGCGGAACATCACGGGATATTTTGCGGGCTTGTCATCACCTTCGGTCACCGACAAGAGCGTAACATTGCGATGCTGGCCCAGGGCGAAGCTGGCAGGGCATACCAGATTGCCTATGTTTTCGATGAACAGCAGGTCAATGTCATTGAGGTTCAGTTGATGCAGCGCGTCATGCACGAGCGCGGCATCCAGATGACAGGCGGTACCGGTGGTAATCTGGACCGCCGGCACGCCTTGAGCCCGTATGCGGCGGGCGTCGTTCTCGGTTTCCAGGTCACCCTCAATGACTGCGATGCGGAACCGCTCGCGCAGTCGCGGAATCATCACTTCGAGCAGCGAGGTCTTGCCGGAGCCAGGTGCCGACATCAGGTTGATTGCCACGATGCCGTGCGCATCGAAATGTTGTTGGTTGTGTTGGGCCTGAAGCCGGTTGCCGTCAAGAATTCCTTGGACGAGATTAAGTCGTTCAGGAACGTGCAAAGACGGTGACGGTTTGACGGATGTTGCGCTGCCATGAAATGTGTCCGATCCTTTTGGGGCGGCACAACCGCATTTTTCACACATTGCAAAAATCCTCTCCAAGGGGTTGCGCCAAGTAATCACCGGCCGTCACAACATCCGCAATCTCCAACTCGATCTGGAGGAGCAACAACTCGTCGCCCTGGGTCAGGTCCGTGCGTCGGCTTCCGCAATGGCGACAAAGCAGATTGTTGGTGCTGCCCGCGCTCTCGTTATGACAGTCTCGACATTCGACGCGGATTTCCGACTGTTCGACGATGAGTTCGGCCACGGCCGTGGTTGCCTGCGTCAGCCGCGCAACCTCGAAGGCGCGACGCAGCAACGCCGGCTCGACACCGCACAAAGGTCCGATGCGCACGGTTATCAATGGCACCCGGACTGCCCCATGCGCAAGGGCCTGCGACTGTACCTGTTCAACCAGAGCTTGAGCGATCGAGAGTTCGTGCATAGCCGGACCCTCAGTTCTCGGCCAAGACGGTGTCGAAGGTTTCCCAGTACCGCTGCGACTCAGCAGGGCTGATGATTTGGATGGCGTAACCAAGGTGCACCAGAACATGGTCGCCCACGGCCACCGTCAGATCTTGCAGCAAGAACAGGTTCACGTCGCGGTTTACGCCCTTGCTGGAGCATTCCGCCTGGAATCCGTCGATCCTGTCGACACGCATCGGAACTGCCAGGCACATACGCGACCTCCATCTCCGAATCCTAAGGCTTGCCGAGCAGCGGTGGCAGACGCTGGGCGAGAAGGCGCTGCTGCTTGTCGTTGAGTTGCGCCCTCAGCCGTATCGATGCCGTGTTTATAGCACGCGATCGCGCTGTTCGCTGTGCCAACCGGCGCTCCCGCTCCTGCAGCACGAATTTGAGGTCGGCAGATGAAACGGCTGTTGTACCCTCGTCCATGCTAGCGGCTAGAACCGCATCTTGCAGTTCTTGCCAGACACTTTCCTGTCGGCGGTCAATGGCCAAATCGTGATGCAAAGCGGCCAACTGGCGTTTGGTATCAGCGGCCGGGTCCGCAGCACGCACGCCACCCCGTGAAGGTAGGGCAACCTTGGACGCTGCCTTGTCCGGCAAAGGGGATGTCACGTTTTTACCACCCGCGGCCGGCCCGCGCGCGCGCTCGGTCATGGCGTGACCGGTGGGGAAACCAAGTGCCATCCAAGCCATCGAGTCCTCAGCGTTGGTGGGAGGTGGCGTCGCATCGGCATTGCCCCCCGCCAAAGAGATCGGGGCAGGGGCAGCAGGCGTATCGCCATTGGCCGGGCAGAAGAAGCTGAAATCATCGGCCGCGCGTCCTTTCTCGAACTCGCTCCACGTCGGCTGCACCCGGTGAGACGGGTCGGTAGTGAAGGTCCCTTCATGATGGCACATGGCGCAGCCATCATCCGTGTTGCGTACTTTGGGCAGGTCTTTGGCCTTGCAATAGGAGTTGATCAAGCCGGCGTACCCGGGTCGCGCAGTTACGGCGGTCGAATAACTGGTGAGTAGCAATCCCATCAACATCACCCAGCGCCACATCGGTCGAGAGGGGGTGGCGGCATTCATCGTGCCACTTCGGCGGTCGCAGTGGTTCATTGAGGCTGCACCTTCATCATTGAATCTTGACTCGAACCAACTCTTTGCCATTCGGGTCCACAATGTGTACGGCGCAGGCGAGACAGGGGTCGAAGCTGTGGATCGTGCGCAAGATTTCCAGCGGCTGTTCAGGATCGTGAAGCTTATGTCCGCGCAGCGACGCTTCGTAAGGGCCCTCACGGCCGCGGGCATCGCGCGGCCCAGCGTTCCACGTTGTTGGGATCACGGCTTGGTAGTTGGAAATCTTGCCGTCTTCGATGCTGATCCAATGGGCCAAGGCACCGCGCGGCGCCTCCATCAGGCCAACGCCACGGGCTTTTTTCGGCCACGTCTTCGGTTCGAACATCGCATCGCTGAAAGTGGCCAGCTCGCCGCGCTGTATGTTGCTGGCGAGTGCGCCATACATTCCGGTCATGGCATCGGCGATGAATTTGGTTTCGAGCGTGCGCGCCACCACCCGGCCCAAGGTCGAGAACAGCGCGGCGCGCGGCAGCCCCAGTTGACCGAGAGCGTGGTCCACCAGTCCGCGCACAGTCGCGTCACCGGCGGCATAGGCGATCAGGACGCGCGAGAGAGGTCCGGCCTCCATCGGCAATCCGCGCCAGCGTGGCGACTTGATCCAGGAATAGGAATGATCCACGTCCAGGAATTCGTAGGGTGGCTGGGGCCCGGTATAGCGCAGGACGGTTTCACCATCGTATGGATGCAGCGGGATATTTCGGCCCTTGCTGTAATCGTACCAGGAATGCGAGACATATTCCTGAATCTCGGAGGGATCCTCCGGATCGAGCGGCAGGATTTTCGATAGATCACGGTTGAGAATGACCCCGGCGGGGAACAGGCGCCGCTTCGGATCGCTCCAGTCCGGTCCCAGCGGAAATTCCCCGTATGAGATGAAATTGCCGACCCCTTCGCCGCGTGTGCTCCAGTCCTTGTAAAAGGAGCCGATTGCCAGCGTGTCCGGCAGATAAACCTCGTTGACGAATTTCTGCATCTTGGCAATGAGATTGGACACCAGCAGCATATCCTCGGCTCCCAATCCCGTGGTGCCAGTCGCATTGGCTCTGAAAGCACACGGAACGCCACCCACCACGAAGTTCGGGTGCGGATTTTTGCCGCCAAAAACGGTGTGAACCTTGATAACTTCACGTTGCCAGGCGAGCGCCTCAAGGTAATGAGCCACCGCCAGCAGATTAGCTTCCGGCGGCAACCGGTATTCGGGGTGACCCCAATAGCCATTGGCGAAAATGCCCAGTTGCCCGCCGGCCGCGAATCCCTTCAGCTTGGCCAGGACACCGGCGAAATATTCTGTCGAATTGTTGGGCCAAGCGCTGATCGACTGTTGCAGCTTGGCGGTTTTCGCCGGGTCCGCCTTGAGCGACGACATGATATCGACCCAATCCAGCGCGTGCAGATGATAAAAATGCACGACATGATCGTGCACAAACTGGGTGGCCATCATGAGATTGCGGATAATTTCGGCATTGGGGGGAATGGTGTAGCCGAGTGCGTATTCCACGGCTCGCACCGCTGCTACGCTGTTTGATACTGTGCAGACGCCGCAGAATCGCTGCGTAAAGGCCCATGCATCGCGCGGATCGCGCCCCTTCATGATGATCTCGATGCCCCGCACCATGGTGCCAGAGCTCGAGGCTCGGGTGATGACGTTGTTGGCGTCGGTTTCCGCCTCGATCCGCAAGTGCCCCTCGATTCGGGTTACCGGATCGACGACCACGCGCCGGGACGATGGCTTGGCTGCGCTGGCTGGCGCAGCCGGAGGGGTCGGAGGGGCCTTGTCAGGAGATTTTGCCATAAATCCCCCCCGAACGGTCCCAGAAGCCCGGCTGTGAACAGCCGATGCAGCCATGGCCGGAACGCATGGGAAAACTGGTCCCCTGGTTCCATTTGATCACGGTGCAGGCGTTATAGGTCTCCGGCCCTTTGCAACCGAGGTCCTTCAGACAATAGCCTTGGCGGGCGCCATCGTCGTCGAAGCTCTGTGCAAACAGGCCCTGATTGTAGAATGGCAGCCGGGGGCAGTCGTCATGGACCGTACGCCCGAAAAACGGCAGCGGGCGCAGCAGGTCATCCAGCGGTGGGGCTTTACCGTAGGTCAGGTAGTAGACCACCACCCCAGTCAGCACTTCCGGGACCGGTGGACAGCCCGGGACATTAATGATCGGCGCTTTGATCCGGCCCCTATTGCGCAGCTCTTTCAGAGCTTGCATCGTGCCGGTGGCGGCGGTCGGGTTTGGCGCGGCGGCGGGTATCCCACCGAATGCCGCACAGCTGCCGACCGCGACGATCAGGGCCGCGCCTTCTGCTGCCTGGCGAAGAATATCAATGCCGGCGCGGCCGCCGGTGGTGGATAGGGCCCCGTCCGCGCCAAGCGGAATACTGCCGTCCACGATCAGAACATATTTTCCGGTGGCTTTGGCCATTGCGGTATCGCGGGCGGCTTCTGCCGCTTTGCCCGCGGCAGCCTGCAGGACGTGATGGTAATCCAGTGAGAACTGGTCGAGAATCAATCCTTCGAGTGTCGGCTCGAAAGAACGCAATAGCGACTCGCTGCAGCCTGTGCATTCCTGGATCGATATCCAGATTACGCTGGGGCGTGCCTTGCTACGCAAGGCCTTTTCGATGTCCTTGGCCGCCGCCGCCGGCAGCGCCAAGAGCGTGCTCATATAGGCGCAGAATTGAAGAACGCTGCGCCGTGACACGCCCTGTGCATGTAGGCGATCGTAAACGCTGACCAGCTGCGCATTGTCGAGATCCATTGCTCCCCCTTTGCATCGCTGCGGCCACTATCAAGTGGGCAAAGCCGACCAGCGTGAGGCTCGCCTTCGCTGCGGGCGCTCACGCAGTCGGACATGCTATTCTTGATATACGCATCCGCCGTAGAAACCCCTCCCAGTCGCTACATGTCGCCTGGCTCCATGGCCTTGTCCATGCCGTCCATGGCCTTGTCCATGTTGTCCATGCCCATGCCAACCTTGTCCTTATCCATGCCCGTGGCACTTCCGCCTTTGCGCATCTGCATGCCTTTCTTCTCCATTTTCATGCCCATCTGCTCCATGTGCTTGCCCATCTGCGCCATGTGCATGCCCATCGTGCGAGCATCCGGGTCCTGGGCCGATGATTGTACGGCTGCGCCCGTCGCGGCGGGCTTCTGAGCGGGAGTTGTCGCCTGGGCGAGCAGGACAGGCGAATTGTTGGTGCTGCCAACGGCGAGGGCAGGTCCGGCCGAGACTAGGCCGGCGACGGCGAGAGCGACCAAATAAGTATTCCGAATCGTCATGATGTTCTCCAAAGTTGGCCGGGGCGCCCGGCGGGCGGGTCATACTGCACAGCCGTCCGTGCAGACCAGCAGCGGACAGGCTTTAAGATGCAAGCGTCTTAGAAATAATGGCGCACGGCATTGATTTGGATCAACACAAACCAATCGCTGGCCCATTGACCGTCGGCACTGTTGTAGTTTGGCCAAGAGCCGGGGTTCCTGCCTGACGGGGGGAGGGCCCTACGTCTTCTTCGACGGATATCCTGGTCGTGCCTCCCGCTACCCGAACCACCAATACCGAGCCCTGCCCGGCCTGGCCTGGCCTGGCCTGGCCTGGCGTGGCGTGTGGAATGAAAGACCGGAGGCAGCGGAACCTACGTCGGCGGCATCTTTAAATGACCCAAGAGGACGCCCATGCAAATGTCCTAAAGTAGTGGTATTTTTTCGATCTTCTGGCGCTCTGCCGCAAGCAGCGTCGCCAGAATGTTATATTTGCCGGCGTCTATCTCGGCGTTCATCTTTGCCTGAAACCGAGCAATATTTTACGAAGTCACCCAGTCAGCAAGTTGTTTCTCCTCGATCATTTTCATCACAATTGGCCTCAGCGTCTAAGAAGAGAACGCGCGGCCTCCGCAATAGTCTCATGTGTGTCCAAAGCGGAGCGGGGGGGGGGGGCCTCAACAGGGGGATGGTGGCTCCTTCCCTGAGGGAAAGCTGAGCCGTATTGCTCAACCCACCATCTTGGATCAAACCGTAGCAGCGCCCAGCAACCCGCCAGAGCATCTTTGAATAGGGAGTTTGTTTAAGCGAGGCGGCACCACTCGCCCCCGGCAATACCGACTTAACTTGGCGCAACAGTTGAGATTGACATACACCGCCTGGACTTATCCCAATTGTGCGAAGAACGTGGCCGCAGCCCAATGTCCCGTGCCGGCATCCATGCTGCAAATTCGCAAGCCCTCAACTCAGGTCTGTTAGCTCAGACTACTTCTAGGGACGCAAGGCGAGTTTAAGTGATTTGGGTCTCAGGCCATTGTTTTGCAACTCTTAGCGCAACGCCGACACTCTTCAGCGCATTCAGCCATTTCTCCCAGTTGTTCGCAATTGCGCGCACAGGCTTCGCAAACTTCAGCGCAAACAGCACAGACGCGACCATGCAAAGGCGAACCACTCAGCATAAAGTTCGCGGACGTTTGGCAGATCTCCGCACAGTTCATCAGCAATCTCAGGTGGGCAGCCTCGGCATGATGTCCCCCTTTCTCAACGCAATACGTCATCGCCATTCGCAAACACATGCTGTGGCAGTCCATGCAAGCCTTTATGGCAGCCTCCAAAGAGGACATGTCACCCCCCATTGCGGGCATCTTCATGGGACCTTGGGGATCTCCATTTGCAGCCAGGCTGTCAGTGGCCAGAAGAAGGGGCGTCGCGCCTATACCAGCTGCCATTGTTGCCTTTAAAAAATGGCGGCGTTTTGAGCTGTGGTCAGGATGATCGAACAGATTCATTCCAGTCTTCCTTTTTCCATTCAAGGTGCGGCGCCACAAACGGCAATTGTATCATCATGCCCCGGAACCGTTACACGGTGGAAGTGTCAGCCACGGCGCTTAGTCCCTCCATTGCCTGACAGTGTTCGCCGGTTTTGCAGGACTGACGTTCAGATTCTGCAGCGCAAAATGTCAGCTGTAGATGCGGAGCGGCAATGTCCGCCTTGAGTCAAAGGCGGACATTGCCGGGCTCAAAAGAGTCTGCGCCCGAAAAGCGAAGGTGACTTATTTCAGTCTTACTTTCCACACGCAGCGCGATGCTCAGGGGGCATTTTGGCCAGAGCTTCGTCTGAGCAGTTCGGGGTATGCCGAGGTGCTGCCTTATTGCTCATGTGCGACTGCTTGTTCCCGGGCATTGTATGCATGCCTGCGGTCATGTGGTCCATCGTGTGCCCGGGTGTTTCAGTCGCATTGCCGGTCGTGGTGCCCGTCTCCGCGGCCCATGCAGACAAGCTACCCGCCAGCACAGCGGCACTGGCCAACACAAAGAATTTTTTCATGGTATTTCCTTTCGGTTTTGTCGATGCCTTGGATAATTCCACAGCTAAAGTTATCATGCACGAACATAGGGCGCGAGCATTGAGCTAGATCAAGTTCGGGCGCTGAGGCAAGCGAAAAGTAGGGCCAAAACGCTAGCCGCGCATAGCAGTCGAAGCAAGTTCTTATGGCTGTCTTTAAAAGGCGGGAGGTCAGCCTCTCTACCCACCGCGTGCATCTTCATCGGACTTTCGCGGCTTCCATTTGCAGAGAGATCGTCCGTGCCCAAAAAATGGGCACCATGTCCCCCCCCAGTGTTATTGCTAAGAAATAGCGACGTTTTGAGCCGCAATCACGATGATCGAGGGGCCCATTTCAGTCTTCCTTGGTCCTCGCAAGGTGCTGTTTGGAAACGTCCGTCGCTTTACCAGAGCACGCGTAGCCCAGCCACGAACTTCCCGTCATTTACAGGCTCACCTTCGCGGATCCGCTGACCGATACTGCCACCCAGGGCACGATCCCAGTCGAATCCGACATAGGGCGCAAAGCTACGGCTGAATTCGTAGCGCAGCCGGACCGAAAGCTCGACATTGCTAAAGCCAGCGCCGACGGCACGCTGCGCATTGGCCTTGCTGAACAAATTGGTTTGCGCTTCTGGCGTAAGAATGAGGCGGTTCGTCAGCAGCACATCGTAGAATCCCTTGAGACGTGCCGAGAATCGCCCGGTCTAGTCAACATAACCGGTCGCCTCAACCTGCACCCAGTAGGGCGCAAGACCCTCTACGCCAAAGGCGAGGCTGGTGTGGGAGCCGGGTCCGAAGTCCTGATGCACACCGAGGGTGGTGCCCCAGAACGCGGTCAGCGGGCGCCACCACAAGGCTTCAGCGCCTGTGGTAACATCCACCTTGTTGCCGACAACGGCACCTTCTGTGCGCAGAAGTAACTTCCATTCATCCGGGCCATAGGCGTCATGAATGTCCCAGGCGAAACCATCGCCTTCGCGCCCGTGCGTGAATTCCAACTGGTCTCCCAACAAGCTATTGGTGCGGATCTTGTCGGCCTGCTCCATGCCAGGCATCGTTCCGTAGTCGTAGCCGTCGGAGAAGGCATTTGTATCTCGGGCGTCGGCGGGCGCCTTGCCGCCCTGCATGGAACCCATCGGCATAGCCTGACTTGATCCGGCACCGTCTGAGGCCGACACTTTCTTGGTGGTTTGCGGGGGCGGCGCGTTGTTGGCCGGAGCGCTCATGTCCATCGCCCCCATTCCCTGAGACTTGGGGCCAATTGAGGGTGCTTCGGGTTGAGCCTGCGGTAACGACGGGCCGGCTTGTTGCGGCATCAGGTGCTCACCCTGCGGTGTAACTGTTTGCGCAAAAGCTGAGACCGGAAACAGTATTAGCGTCAAGGCTAAGATGCTAGCGCGCAGTGGTTTGGCAAACTCCGCTTTGCAGATTGCGGTCATGCGACCACCACTTCGCGGAACATGCCTGCCGCCATGTGGTAAAGCAGATGACAATGAAAGGCCCAACGGCCTGGCGCATCCGCCGTAACCGCAAAACTGATGCGCTGTGCCGGCTGGACTGTGATTGTGTGTTTGCGGGCCTGAAATTGCCCGTCCGGATCTTCCAACTCGCTCCACATACCGTGCAGGTGCATGGGATGCGCCATCATGGTGTCATTATGTAAAATAAATCGCAGCCGCTCGCCGGAGCGAAGGTGAATTGGCTTTGCATCGTTCAACTTGACCCCGTCCATCGACCAGATGAAACGGTCCATGTTACCGGTCAGGTGAAGTTCGATTTCGCGTGCGGGCTTGCGCGAGTCCATCGATCCACCGACCGTGCGCAAGTCAGCATAGGTCAGCACTCGGCGGCCGTTGTTCCGCAACCCCACTCCTGGATCATCAAGATTCAATCGCGGCGTGTCCACGCGCATATCAACGTCTGGTCCATATTCCGTTCGGGCATGATGCACTAGCGGCTCTGGTTCCATTCCGGCCATGTCCGTCATACCGGCCATGGCTCCCATCATGTCGACGTCTTCCAGCCAAACTGGTGGATCAATCCGAGGCACTTCAGCCTGCATGCCGGCACGCGGTGCCAATGTGCCGCGGGCAAACCCGGTGCGATCCATAGATTGGGCGAAGATGGTGTAGGCGCGATCGTCGGGCAACCGCACGACAACGTCATAGGTCTCGCCTGGAGCGATTCGAAACTCATCCACTTCCACCGGCTCGATCCGCTGGCCGTCTGTCGCAACGATGTTGAGCTTGAGACCGGGGATGCGCACGTCAAAAAATGTCCCAGTGCCAGCGCCAATGAAGCGCAGCCGCACCCGTTCGCCGGGGAGGGCAATTCCTGTCCAGTTGGTTGCTGAATTGGCGCCGTTCATCAGATAAGTATAGGTCGCCCCCGATACATCGCTAAAATCAGTGGGATTCATTCGCGATCGGTTCCATGTTCGCCGCGTCTCGATTGCCTGCCGAAGCCCTTGGCGTGATACATCAGCTAGAAAGTCACCTGCGGTCGGTTGACCATAATTGTAGTAGCTACCGCGCTTTTTTAGATTCAGGTACACCTGTAATGGGCTTTCGTCCGTCCAATCACTAAGCACCACGGCGTAGTCGCGATCCGCTCCGATAGGATCCGGTTCCTTTGGCTCCGCGATGAGCGCACCATACAAGCCGGTTTGTTCGCTCAGGGTATGCGCATGATACCAGTAAGTGCCGCTCTGACGGACAGTAAAGCGGTACGTGAAGGTGGTACCAGGCGCGATGCCGGGAAAACTGATCCCCGGCACGCCGTCCATCGGCGCATCAACAAGCATGCCGTGCCAATGTATCGCGGTGGGCTCATTCAATCGGTTGGTTACCCGCAACGTTACCGTGTCGCCTTCGCGAACGCGCAGGAGGGGAGCCGGCAGCTGTCCGTTGATGACTGTGGCCACAGCCTTATTCCCCGTGAAGTCGACGGGAAGGCTGGCAACCTCAAGGTCAAACTCTGTGCCGCGCAGTTCGGCCTGATGGTTCACGGGAGTGACGGCCCAGGCGGCATTATGGAGGATACTCATCGCAGCTATACCGCTGGCGGTACCCTGGACAAGGCGGCGACGGGACAGGTCACGGTTCGCAAACAGCAAAAGCGGATCGGATGTCATCAAGTTCCATTCCGAAAAGGTATGGGAAGCTTAAGCCGGTGTTTCATGGGCGACAGTTTGAGAGCGGCTTGCTGCCGTCGTCACGACCAGCCAACATGTGAAATCTCACGCGCATCCCATGCACCCATCGTCCAAGCTAAAAATCTCTGGCCCGGGGAGGGACGGCCTTCATCGACCTTGGCCAAGGCCCCCCAGAGCAACTCCATGAGAGGGTATGATCCAGGGCTCCGCATTGACCCAAATCAATTGCATTGCAGACCACAATTGGTGGGCGCAAAGGAACCGCGGCCATAACCGAGAAATCAAACCGCCGGCTCCCCTTGATTCGGGTCAATGACAGCGCCAGGTGACTATGGTGAATGTAGTCTGGACACCTCGCTCACCGAGGCGCAGTTAATTGGAGGAAAACGTGCACCAGCGTGATCAGATGCTCGCAACTGGACCGCCGTCTCGAATTGCGTTCACCGAGCGGTGGTCAACTATTGGTGAGATTGCTGCGCGGAGGCTGAAACGGCTGCTGATAGGGCGAGAAGCAAGACCTAAAAGTGACTGGCATTTCGAAGCCTTCATATCCGCGGTACAAATAAGGGCGAGACCAATGAACTACGGCCACGTGATATGACTGAAGGAGCAATCGTCGTCGGCATTTACTGGACTACACGCGCACTCGAGATGATCGGCACTGCCATCATCGTCGTAGGGGCTGGCACATCGTTTTTCAGATTTCTTGTCCAGCTTATAAGGGGGTCTGTAGACACAACAGTAGTAGGGAGCTTCCGCACCGACCTCGGCGAAGCAATCCTGCTCGGACTAGAGTTCTTGGTCGCTGCCGACATTATCAACACGGTAGCGATCGAACCCACGCTAAAAAGCCTCTCGATCCTTGCCGGGATCGTTTTGATTCGAACCTTCCTCAGCTTCTCCCTCGAAGTCGAGATCAAAGGCCGTTGGCCATGGCAAAGGGAAAGTGGCCATAATATAGGCACTTAAAGTTCCCCGCGCACAAAAACTGTGCGGCAACGTCGGTCGCTAATCATCCGTCTCTGCGAAAACTATCATCGCTGCATTTGATCCCGATCAACGTAAGGAACTGATCGCTGAGACTATGATGGAGGCGCAATGAAATTGATGCCCGAGCTATTCGGGTATGGTCATGCGAAGGAGTTCAGATGATGCACAAAGCAATTATGTTTCCCTTGTTCGGACTTGCCCTGCTGGGCGCGCAGCCGGTGTTGGCCGCCGGCATCGGCCACAGCTTCTTCATGCGTGGCCAGATCGTCGATAAGGATGCCGGTGGGACGGTCATTTGTATCGGTTCCGCGGACGGTGCAAAGGTTGGCCAGGTTCTTGAGGTTTACCGTGTCAAGCGCACGCACGGTAAAATGCCGAGTTACGGTCGCACCCTCACGGGTCACGTCATGGTCGACCGCATTTTCGACGAACACTTCGCTCATGCGGCCGTCACCGATGGTACCTCGGCGGTCAACGACGTCGTCGAGCTGCAAAGTTAGCCTTTAAGTCTTCTCGCAGGGCCGGTCAGTGGTGCGGGAGTGCTTTTTGCTCGTGCACCACTTGACGCCTGATCTGCGCCATCTTGGATTGTTACACTAGGCCTCCGGCGTCGTGGTTCGTTCGATGACATTCTCACCGGAGTAGGCAAGAGCCTGCGCGTTCGCCACAAAAACAAAGCGCGAAGCCCTTTGACTGAGTCAAATTGAGAAATTCCGGGACCGCACGTTGCGCATATTTTTGCCAAACCTTTGATCTCAATCAAGGCGGGGGGTCGAACAGAAAGTAGGCTCATGGCGCTGAGTACCCGAGCTGTTCGGATGCACACCCACTAAAGGACCTCAAAATGCGTAAGGCTGCCACCTATGCCCTGGTTGGGCTGGCCTTGTTTGGTATTCAGCGGGCCTCAGCAGATATTGGTACCGGCATATTGGGGCGCCTGGGCGCCCAGCCCCCTTGGACCGCGGGCATAGCCCACAGTCTGATCATGCGCGGCCAGATTATCGATATCCAGGATGGTCAGCCCGTCGTTTGTCTCGGCTCCGCAGATGGCATAAAGGTCGGCCAGATTTTTGAGGTGTATCGCGTCAAGCGGCAGCACTCCGATGGTAAGACCCCGGGCCAAATTTATCGCCGCGACTTTACCGGTCATGTCAAGATCGATCACATCTTCAATGAACATTTCGCCCACGCGGTCGTGACCGCTGGATCGCCGGCGCTCAACGACCTAGTGGAACTTCACGTCCAATAATGAAATTTGGCCGATAGCTGAGGTTGAACGTGCCCAAAGGCCAAAATCACGGCAGAAAAATCGAGCCAGCAAATACCGCGATCGCAAGCCAGCGCCTCAAATGTGGCGCCTCAGTCTGCGCTACGCGTGACGCCCGGACGCCGACCACTCTTCCGCAGCTGAGGGATTGCTGCTGCGGGAGCGATTGCTGCTTGACAGCCAAGCGCTTACACCGAAGCTGGTTGGCGCCCGTGTTCTTTCCTCGCGCAGCTCGGAAAACGCCTGATGATTGTGTCAAGCCGGACATAGTGCTACGACGATCGGCGCTTACTGAACCAAGCGTTAAGAATAGCGCACTCATTCCAGCACGGAGTATGAGGCTATGCGAAGCGGAAAGCTTGTTATCGCTGAAGGCGGCGGTCCGACCGCAGTGATCAATCAATCGCTGGCGGGTGCCGTGCTCGAAGCTCGGCTCTTTCGCCAGATCGAGCGGGTTTATGGCGCGCGCTACGGGGTGCGCGGGATCGTGAACGAAGATTTCGTCGACCTTTCGGCTGAAACGCGGGCCAACCTCGAAGCGGTCGGCGCCACCCCGTCCTCGGCCCTAGGCTCGACGCGGGACAAGCCCGATCTGGCCTATTGCCAAAACATCCTTGCGTCGTTGAAGGCCCATGGTGCAGCTTGGTTTCTCTATATCGGCGGCAACGACACGGCCGAGACCGTGCGCATCGTCAGCGAGGAGGCGGCGAAGTCGGGCTATGACCTGCGCTGCGTGCATGTTCCCAAGACCATAGACAACGATCTGGTGGAAAGCGACCACGCGCCAGGCTTTCCCTCTGCGGCGCGGTTCGTGGCTCAGGCGTTCATGGGAGCTGACCTCGACAACCGCTCGTTGCCGGGCGTTTACGTCGCGGTCGTGATGGGCCGCGGCGCCGGATTCCTGACCGCTGCATCGGCTGCGGCACGGACGGTCGAGGGCGACGGACCGCATCTGATCTACCTGCCCGAGCGCATCTTCGACCAAGCCAAATTCCTGTCCGAGGTCAAGTCGGTCCATGACAGGTTCGGGCGGTGCGTCATCGCGCTCTCCGAAGGCGTGCATGACGCGGATGGTGTGCCGCTCTCGGCTAAACTCGCCGGGACGGTGGAGAAAGATGCGCACGGTAATGTCCAGCTATCCGGCACCGGGGCCCTTGCCGATCTTCTGGGTGAGGCGATCAAATCGGAACTTGGCATCAAGCGCGTCCGCACCGATACGCTCGGCTATCTGCAGCGCTCCTTCGCGGGCTGTACCTCGGACGTGGATTGGAGGGAGGCGCGCAAGGTCGGCGAATTCGCCGTCAAGCAGGCCATTTGGGGCACAGGCAATGGCTCCGTGGCGATCCGGCGTACCGGTGATTATGCCGTCGATTACGCGCTGGTGCCGCTCGACAAGGTTGCCGGCAAGACCAAGGTGATGGCAGATGCGTTCATCGCGCCTTCAGGCAGCGATATCACTCCCGCCTTTCGAGACTATCTGCGGCCATTGCTGGGCCTCGGCCTCCCGCAGCCCGCCCGCCTGCGCGGCAGTGCTATCGCCAAGACGTTGAACCATTAGGACGCGCTAATGACCGCTAGCCGGGGGCCGCGACCAAGACACGCCCCAACGGACTACTGAGTAGTTTCCGAGGCTGCCGAGGCGCCCCGGCGGCAACTATTTATAGACTTTTCCGGGTGATGCAGCCGGTAGCTGGCTGGCCTCAACAACGCGGCAAGGAGACGAATCACATGCTCCGTCCCAACGTTGCCACTAGCGCGGCAACGTGTATTTGTCTCGATCTTGCTAACAAGGTGTTTGCGGTTGACCCCGAAGCAACCGCAACACCGCCATCTGTTAAGGGAGGAATCATGGAGACCTTCAAGGTAACTCCGAACGCGGGACTCCCGGCGTTCGATCCCATCAGAAACGCCACAGCAGCCAGTCCATGGGTGAGCCACGACCAATTGTCCGTCCCGGGCCTATTCGATCCGGGGAAAATGATTTGGGTCTCGTCACGATCTGCGGGAGAGGTCGATTGGACCGATCGGCTGCTGAACCTCGACGTCCGGCAGCGGATCGAGGACAGACCGGCATCCGATCCCTCGATGTCGATTGACCGGGCCTATGACGAAAACTTCCTGAGGCATTATGGTGTCAAGTTTGCCGCGACCTGATCCGATTGGGCTGACCCCTATGCGGCCTTTGATTGCCGGAAATTGGAAGATGCACGGTATGGCGCCCCAGCTTGCCGAAATCGAGGCAATCAGAACCTCGGCGGAAGCTGCGCCGCCATTGGCCGAACTGCTGGTCTGCCTGCCCGCGACGCTGATCTCGCGGGCGGCGCAGACCGCCACGGGCCGGATCGCCATCGGTGGGGAGGATTGCAGCGCGGAGGTCTCTGGAGCGTTCACCGGAGACATCAGTGCCGAAATGTTGAAAGACGCGGGTGCCGCAGCGGTCATCGTCGGACATTCCGAACGCCGTCAGCGTCATGCCGAGACCGACGCTATCGTGGCGGCGAAAGCGAAAGCCGCGCAACGCGTGGGACTCTTGGCGATCATCTGCATTGGTGAAACGCTATCGCAGCGGCTGGCCGGCAAGGCATTGTCTGTGGCCGGTGATCAAATTGCCGGCAGCGTCCCCGAGGGCATCACCGCATCTGCTATAGTAATCGCCTACGAGCCGCTGTGGGCGATCGGAACCGGTCACTTGCCGATCTCCGATGAAATCGCGGAAATGCACGCGCACATTCGCCAATGCCTCTTGGCGCGCTTCGGCGGCCAAGGAAAAGAGGTACGCATACTTTACGGCGGGTCGGTCAAGCCTTCGAACGCGCGTGAAATCCTGGCGGTGCCAGAAGTTGGTGGCGCGTTGGTGGGTGGGGCAAGCCTAAAGGCCGTAGACTTCGAGGGAATTTTCCGATCTGTCCCGGCGCCGGCGTGAACCAGAGGAACACCAAAACTTGGGGCCCCGCATGTCGTTCTGGGCCGCTCCGCAACAAAGCTGTACTGAGCATGTCTCAATCGTCGTCGATAGTTTCCAAGAACTTTAAATGAGCGGTCCCCGAGCGACGGCGCCGCATAACTTGTCCCGAAGGGTCACGGAGAAACCATGATGCGCATCGGAATCGCTGCCGACCATGGACGATTTTCCTTAAAGGGCGAGCTAGCCGACTCCCTGCGCCGCAAGGGATACGGCGTCGCGGACTTTGGCGCCGGTAGACTTGACCCCACAGATGATTATCCCGACTTCGTCGTCCCCTTGGCCCGAGCCGTCGTCGCGGGCGAGGTCGAACGCGGCATAGCGCTTTGCGGCAGCAGCGTTGGAGCTACCATCGCTGCGAACAAGGTTCCTGCGGTGCGCGCCGGCCTCATCCACGATGTCTTTTCTGCCCATCAGGGCGTTGAAGACGACGACATGAACGTCTTTTGCCTTGGCGGAAAGGTGATCGGATCTGCGCTCGCTTTGGAGCTGATTGAGACTTTCCTGACCGCTCACTTCAGCGGCGCCCCGCGGCACCGACGCCGCCTGGGCAAGGTGCAACCGCTGGAGCACCCGCCAATTGTGCCATAGGGTGCGTTCGGTTCGATCAGCTATTGATACGATTTTCAGGAGGATAGTCACATGGAATTTGACCTGCTCCCCGAAATTGCCCTCGATTTGAGGTAGAGTCCGTTCCTTGAAGGAGACGGACGATGAAGAGCAGCCGATACACCGAGGAATAGATCATCGGGATATTGAAGCAGCACCAGGCGGGGCTTGGGGCGAAGGATCTTTGCCGCAAATACGGGATCAGCGATGCCACATTTTACAAGTGGCGGTCGAAGTACGGCGGCATGAAGGTCTCGGACGCACGCAAGCTGAAGGCGCCGGAGGAAGAGAACCGCAAGCTGAAGAAGCTGCTGGCGGAACATGACCCCAGACTTCTCGCTATCTTCGAAGGTCGCGACGCCATCGGTAAAAACTGCTCGTTCAAGCGAATTGCGGAACATCTCAGCCCCAGCGAGACCCGGGTGGGAGGCGCTAGGGAACTCTCCTGTAAGCCGCAGCCTAAGCGGGGATGAACATGGCAAGGGCCGCGATGCCCATGACGCCAGTAGCAATCCAACCCAAGATGATCAATCGCCGACTGGCGATAAAGGCGCCCATGACCGACTTTTTGGACACCAGCAGTACGATCACCGCCATAAGCGGCACAGCGACGACGCCGTTGATGACCGCACTCCAGAACAGCGCCTTCATCGGACTGATGGGTGAATAGTGCAGTGCGAAACCCAGCGCCATTGCGACTGCGATCACACCGTAGAAGCCACGAGCATCCTTGAGGCTTCGTTCAAGGCCAGAGGTCCAACCCATGGCCTCGGATAGCGCATAGCCGGCTGATCCAGCCAGCACTGGCACGCCGATCAAGCCCACGCCCAAGATACCCAGGGCAAAGACTAGAAAGGCGAAGGGGCCGGCCAGCGGCCGAAGTGCGCTCGCGGCCTGCGCCGCCGTCTGGATGTCCTTGACGCCAGCGGCGTTTAGGGTAACGGCAGTGGCCAAGATGATGAAAAAGGCGGCGATATCGGAGTAAAACATGCCGCTCCAGGTGTCCCATCGGATACGGCGCAGCTCTTTAGGCGCCGCACTCGGATCTTCGGCCAAAGACGCTTTGCCGCGCTTAGCTTGCATGTCTTCCACCTCCTCGGAAGCCTGCCAGAAGAAAAGGTAGGGGCTAATGGTGGTGCCGAAGACGCCGACAATGACCGTGGCAGTCGCGGCGTTGAGTGTGAGTCTTGGCCATACCGTCCGCATGGCAACCTCTCCCCAGGGAACGTGCACTGTAAAAAGCACCGCAGCATAGGCTAGGAGCGAGAGGGTCAGCCACTTCAGGAGAGAAACATATCGGTGGTAGGGCACAAATATCTGAAGGACCAGGGTGCCCAGGGTGAATGCGATCGTCATGAAATGGCGATTTAAACCAGTCACCAGCTCTGCGACCTCGCCCATGGCCGCGATATCAGCCGAGATGTTCAGGATATTGGCCGCCAGCAGCAGTAGCACCACGGTGCGCACGACGGGAGCCGGAAACGCCGCTTTGATGTTGGCTGCCAACCCCCGTCCCGTGACCCGTCCTATGCGGGCACACATGGACTGTATCGCTGCCTGCAGCGGAAAAGTCAGCGGCATTGTCCAGAGCATGTTGAGCCCGAACTGGGCGCCCGCCTGGGAATAGGTCGCGATACCGCTCGGGTCGTCGTCCGCTACGCCGGTGATGAGGCCCGGCCCCACGCGGGCCAAGGGATGCTCGCGTACGCGTGCCCATACGATCTGCCAGATCGAGGTACGGGGTCCATCATTGGTGGGATTGGGCATAAGCATACGAGGACGATGTTAGCGCCTAAGCGTCCGCAGTCAAACTCGCTGTGACGTACGTGCGAAACCGGTTGCGAGCAGAGCAAATCTGTAACTGAGGAGATCCACCGCTAAGAATAGTCCTGGAACCATCAAGCCGGTGTGCGGCAACATCCAGACAAGAAATGCGCCCAACAGTACCGTGACGACGCCACCGATCGCCATCTACCCCCAAGGGCAGCCGGGTTGGTGCCGGTGCGCCACCGCATGACCTACAGTAATTGCGCCCTGCAGCATCAGACTGGCTCCCAACAGTAGCGTCAGTGAGAGCGCGCCTAACCAAAAATGGAAAAGAATGCATAGGCCAGCCAGGGTGGCGATCGCGCCCCACATCAGGCGCCAAAGGAATCCAATAACTCGCCAGTCGAAGATGGACGTGATCAAGCTGACGACACCGGCGGCGAACAACATTCCGCCAAATAGCAGAGTGCCGCCAGGGTCGCCGCGATTGGCATGAGTATCGCGCCCAATCCTAGTAGAATCAGAAGGGCGCCGCCCAGAATGATCGCGCCACGCCACCATCCCGAGAAGCGGGCCTTCAGCTCATGCGTTGCGTCAGTCATTACGCACCCTTCCTATGACCCGCCCCGCCCGGCGCACTAAGCTCGCGCCAACCGGTCGAACTCTGTAATCAGTTCATCAACCTCGCAGGAGCAGGAACCCAACCGCACATCAACACCGGCGGCGCGCAGTCTCTTACACTCTGCCGCCGGCACAAAACCGCAGATCAGGCGATTGGCGCCGCTCTGAATGATGATCTCACTCATCGCGGCCACGGTGCGTTCCGGATTGCCGGTAAAACTAGCTTTTGTCGTGACAGGATCGACGACGAGGATGCCGTCGCATTTGCCGAAGAAGGGGCACATCGCATAAGCCGTTCCATCCTTCATCACGGTTATAGCGGTAAACCTCCTGGCGACGTCGCCAGACGATTCGCTCGGGACGGGTGGATCAAACGACCTCATCGATTTACGAACTCTCCGCACATACCTATCTAAACAGACTCACCCGCGGTCCAAAAACATAATCCTGATTATACTTTGAGGCAGTTTTTCGCAGATCTCGCAGAAGGTCCGCTCGGCCAGGGATCCGATCCGATAGCTAGCCGCCCGCCGCGCCACGCGTAACGGGCCGCCTCAGCCTAGATCTTTCAATTCCGGCCTTCCCCACGGGGCGAGCATCAATTTGGTACCTGACGTTCACCCCGCGGCCAATCAATAACCGCCACGACCCACAAGAGGACCAGGTTTACAAGCGGAATCACTGCGAAGATTGACCAAAAAGGCGAAAACCCCATCCGAGAAAGAATGCGGCCAATGGGATAGAGAAGAAACGCCGCACCCAATGCGAACATCAAAAAATGGTGAAGCATGAAGTCCGTCATGAAAACCCAATTTGGCATTTCAATACTCCTCTGCTAATTGCGTGCTGTTGCCATAAACGGTTGACTTGGCCTTTGTCGGCTTGATGCCATGCGGGGTTTGGGATCCACGGCTTTTTCCTGAGCTCTGAAGGGCGCGCCGTCCGAATTGGAGTGGTCGTAACAATGCCCACGACGTTGGAGCCGCTTCCAACTCGCATCGGCAAAACTACGGTCGCTCCTAGGACAGAGAAATACATGTCTGCTTGCATCCTTCTGCCCGAACAACCACCGCCGACGCGGCCATCGGACCATAGCCAAGTGTATTCTTAGCAGTCCACGCGCCTGCCCAAGTTGACCGAGATTAAAGACTTTGGAGCCCAGAACGGATTTTCTTGACCCATTAGGAGACCGCCATGACCAAGAGCAACGGGGAAAAAAAGTCAGGCTACAGGGAGACACTGCGCCACCTTCAGATCGAACTGGTCAAGTTTCAGCGCCACCTGATCAAGTTCGACCACAAAGTACTTATTATATTTGAAGGTCGCGACGCAGCCGGCAAGGACGGCGTCATCAAACGAATTGTCGAACATCTAAGTCCGCGCGAAACCCGTGTTGTCGCGCTTGGAACACCGTCGGACCGGGATCGGCGCTCGTGGTATTTCCAGCGGTATGCCCCGCATCTGCCCTCGGCTCAAGAAATGGTCCTGATGAATCGCAGCTGGTATAACCGCGCCGGCGTAGAGCGGGTGATGGGCTTCTGCACCGATGCGGAATACGAGGAATTCATGACATCGGTACTTGATTACGAGCATTTGCTCGTGCGCTCCGGCATCCAACTCTTCAAGTATTATTTGGACATTTCGAGGGACGAGCAGAAAGCTAGGCTAAAGGACCGGCAAGCTGACCCGTTGAAACGCTGGAAAGTGAGTCCCATAGACAAGGTGGCCCTCAAGCACTGGGACGATTATAGCGCCGCCCGTAATGCGATGTTCGAGCGCACGCACAGCGAGATCAATCCCTGGCACATCGTTCGTGCTGATGACAAGAAGCGCGCGCGGATTAACGTCATTCGCCATCTCATGTCGCGGGTCGAATGCCCCGACAAAGATGAGCACGCCGCGCAGCCCGATCCGAAGATCGTTTTTTCCTTCGATAAGAAGTTCATGAAAAGCCGGTTGATCGCGCAATAGGTCGGAGCCGCCGCAGACTCCGTGCTATGTCGTTGACCGCGAACGCTCGGTCCATCCGCCAGGGATTCTAACAAGGATCAAGGTTTTGCGGAGGGCCGGACTCTTATAAAGGGATCATGAGGGGGCGAGTCGGGTTTCGGAGCCGCTGTCGTGAGCCATAGCATTTTCGACGGAAAGTCCCAAAATGGGCGAGGTATCCCACTGGAGGGGCTGGTTCTTGACTTTCGTCAGTGCTGCGGCCGCGGACGCTCCAGAATTATTGTATGCGATGTAAGACGCCATACCTGAAGCAAACGGCGCTCAGACGATTTTGAATGGACTGAATTCGTGACAAAAAAACGCGACGCAGGCAAAGCAATGCCGAACGATGGCACGGGCGAGATTGGCGCGAAGCCCATGGATGCAGCGGTGCAGCGGGCGCTTATCGAAGCGCGGGTGGACATTCTCAATTTCCTCCGCCGTCGCCTTGGAAACCGTGAGACCGCCGAAGACGTCTTGCAGCATTTTTCGCTCCGCGCTTTGGAGCATGCCGGAGAGTTGCGCGATGTGCGTTCGGTTCGCGGATGGCTCGGCCGCATTTTGGCGAATGCAATCGTTGATCACCAGCGCCGATCTATCAGGAAACGCCAACGGGAGGTTGCGCTGGAACAGGCCCATATCGAGAATCTCGCCGACGAGCCAGACGGTGAAGTCGACGGAGCGGTGTGCAACTGCCTACACAAGCTGTTACTAACGCTCAAACCAGAATATGCCGAAGTGATCTGGCGCGCCGATCTCCTGGACGAGCCGCGTGATCGCATCGCGGCTAGCCTTGGCGTCACGCTTAATAACGTGACCGTGCGACTCCACCGAGGGCGCCAAGCGCTCAAGAAGCGGCTTGAGGAGATGTGCGCAACCTGTCCGGTCCATGGCTTCCTCGATTGTCGCTGTGACCGCGCGCCCCATATTTCCAAGCCGCGAAATGACCAGCGTGAGTGACAGGCATAACGCCCTGCGACAAATAAGCAGACCCGAAGGCGCGGTTTGAACGCTCAGATCTATCTGGGCCGGGACCCACTGTACCACGATACCTCCGCACCGGACGTGCGCTTCAACCAGACGGTCGATTGTGGAACCATGATCTCGCGATCTCGGGATCAACCCCGGCAACATCTATCAATCTGTCGGGATCGAGAACGCGCAGCCGCCGATAATGAAATTCGGCTATCCCGTCCCGCTGTAGACCGCGCAACACGCGATTCACATGAACTGCGGCCAGACCGGTTGCATCGCCGAGGTGCTCCTGTGTCAGAGGAATTTGCAGCGCTTCAATTCCATTCCCCGGCCATACGGTCCAAGCGCGGATGAATAGCTCAAGGAGCAGACGCGCGATGCGCTCTCGCGCCGACTGCCGCCCGACGCCCGTGAGGTGATCGAAAGCCAGGCCAAAATCCTGCGAGATGAGCCTCGCCAATTGAAGGCCGAAATCTGGATGTTCCCTCGCAAGAGAGTTCAAAGCGTTATGCGGGATCACAGACACCACAGCGTCTGTCAACGCCTGCGCGCCAAATGTCGCGATCGTCCCCGGGGCGAGGGGGGATCCGAGTACCGCACCAGGGACCGCGAAATGCAAAATCTGCCGCCGCCCGTTCTCCAGGATCTTGTAGAAAAAGACCCAGCCCTCTACGAGGTTATAAAGGGCATTTGGGACCGTGCCGGCGCTGAAAAGATCTTGACCAGCCCGAAACCGTCGGTCGCCAGATTTGTAGCTGCTGATCAGGCGCACTGTTTCCGACGTACTATCCTTATTTAGGCGCCCGCTTGCGCCCATTTCGCTGCTCCCACCGCTAGCCGGTCGGCTGCTCGCGCGTTTCTTAGGTCCTGTCACAATGCCCCCAAAGCCGCGCAGACGAGTTGGCGGCTAAATGAGCAGTTTTGAGAAAGCGCACCCGTCTCCACTAAGCGACGAGGTCCAATTGTATGTAGCTACAGACGCTCGAGCCTGGCTGGCATTACACTTGGCGTTTTTGGGGCGTGTCTATGGGAGGCGTCTGACCGTGCCTGCGCAACGGGCCGAGACCGGCACAGCCGAGCTCGGTGGAGCATGGCTGACGACGCCCGTCGTGCGTAATAGAGCGCGACCTCGGCGCAGCCGAGGACCGCCAAATTCCTTTGTGGACACCGATATTACCGGCGCGTCATAGAAAAACACCCAGAACATCGTTCCTGGCGCAAATGCCCGAAAAGCCGTACCCGAGACAACAACCAGAACGCCGGTGATCAAGGTTCAATTAGGCGAGCTCGCCTTCCGCCTCCGCATGAAGGGTAAAAAGCGGCGTGCCGCGGACGATGCGGTCGCCCAGGCGGACATGAAGATCGATCACCGCCGCCTCTTCTGGTGCTCCTGCCAGCTTGGCCAGCCGTGCGATGCGGCGGTTGTCGATGTTTTCGACCACCCCCTCAGAATCGGCCACGAGAAGCTTCCGGTATCTGGATGTTGTCGGCGCCCTCATTCCGCCTTGGGCTTCGCAGATTTGCTGGAATTTCGACCACGCCCGGCTGTCCTCCAGGACACCGGCCGCCTGGACCTTCCCAGCACCCTCCTGCGCCCATCCGCTGAGTTCCAGCAGCGACCCTGCAAAAGTACCAGCGCGCGCGCAAAGGTCGCCTGGCGCATCCCTGGAACCCTTCAGGATGGCGAGCACGTCACGGGCCTCCAAGGCCGGTCCGATGCCCCGGCCGATCGGCTGCCGACTATCCCCCGAACAACCTTGGCATGTATCCCAAAACGCTCTGCTACTGAAAGAAGTCCGGCAGAAAGGGAAGCGGCCGCCTCGGCACTTCGGACTTTGGCCGTCGGTCCCACTGGCATGTCGATGACCAGATGGGTTGCGCCGGCTGCAATCTTCTTGGAAAGGACCGAGGCGATCATCTGGCCTTCGCTATCGATATCCAAAGCCCGTTCTATACGGATCAGGATATCGTCCGCGGGATTGAGCCGGACGGCACCGCCCCATGCGAATGCAACCGCCTTCGCGCTCGACGACTTCGCGGATTGCCTTCTCATCCAGCGTTACCGGCGCCAACGTCTCCATGGTATCGGCCGTACCGGCCGGCGAAGTGATTGCGCGCGACGACGTTTTGGGCACGGTGAGCCCCAGCGCGGCGACGATAGCTACGATGATCGGCGTGGTGCGGATGCCGGGTAATCCACCGACCGAATGCTTGTCGACCACAACGGGACGATTCCAGCTAAGACGCTCACCGGCATCCACCATCGCTCCAGTCAGGCCGCAGATCTCGTCTTGCGACATCGGCTGGCGGCGCAGGCGGTAATGAAAGAGGAAATCTCAATCGCCGAATAGCGTCCTGCGACGATATCCGCGACGATCTCGTGCAACGACGTATCGCCAAGCGGATGGCCGAAGATGCGCCCGCGCACCAAGCTCAGCGATTCCACGGCGGGGCGTGTCGCGCGGTAATATGGTCGCCCTCGCTGAGGCCTAGGCCAAACCGCGCCTCAAGTGAAGGTGCCCGTCCAGGCAACGAGTTCGGTCGGGTTCGGGCATTACCTCAATTTCCCCGCGAAAAGAGCGTTTCTGCCGAATTTCCAGAATTTGCACAGCAATTCAATTTCCGGTCCGGCCACCGGAATTGATCGAAATCAACGCTCATCGCTGCCTTTGAGCCTAGCTTGCTTATATATCTGAGCTTGACTTACCACGGGACTCTGGCAGGACGATGGAAAAAAAGGGCGAGATGTCGACCGACTGTCTTACGTGCGCCGCTCGCCGTGATGGATTGTGCACGGAATTGGCGCCAGCCGAACTGGTCAAAATCAAGCGCTTCAGAGTGGGCGATCGAAAGATCGCAGCAGGCAAGGATATCGTCGGCGCAGGCCAGCCATGTAACATGATCTATAATCTCAAGGAGGGTTGGGCGTTTCGGTACAGCCTTCTTAAAGATGGGCGGCGTCAAATATTGGATTTTATTCTTCCTGGCGCGGTGTTGGGATTTCACCCAGTGAAAGGTGCCAAAGCCACTTACGGTGTCCAAGCGCTCACTGATGCCGTTGTATGCACAATTCCCTTTGAAACTCTCGCACCGCTGTCCCGAGAGATTCCAGGGATTGGAATGCGGCTTGCCTGGCTCATCTCGCGTGACCGCAATCTGGCTTTTGACCGTCTCACAAGCGTCGGTCAGCAATCCGCCCGAGAGCGGGTTGCGCATTTGATCCTCGAATTATACATCCGTTACCGGGCCCAATGGCCAAGCCATCGCGCTGACAAGATGCACCTGCCGCTGACACAGGAGCACGTAGCCGACGCAACAGGCTTGACCAACGTTCATGTCAACCGCGTTTTGCGCGACTTGTGGGGGCAAGGCGTCCTGGAGTTCCACTATCGCCGCCTACGGGTTCTCAATCCTGATAAGTTGGCCGAAATCGCCGAAGTGGATCCACACTTTGCGGTGCAATGGATACGGAAGGCGGCCGGATCCGGCGATTTCATGTCTGGAGTGGAGCGCTCAGGCTTGGAATCCGGTTCGGAAAAATCGCGGCGATCTGGAATTGACCGTTTGATTACCGATCGGTTTGCGCGGGAAAATCCTGCCAATTAAATCTGTCTGATGGCCCAGTACGGTGAAGTCTTGGTGCTGTCTTTGACCCGGCGCGGCTGCTATGATGCCGTACAACTAGTCACGGTCAGCACGGCCAGTTGTCCATCATCTCGATCAATCTCGGTGACGACTTCGGCATGGCGGCTATTGCGGCTGAGCGAGCGAAATCGATCAGCTCAAAACGGCGTTCGGGTAAGCTCCCGGCTTATTTGTCCTTATCGTCACAAACGGCTTGACCTCAAGCGGATGGACCCCGCTTTCGACACATCTCACAACTGTGCTAGGCGCCAGACTCGCCGCGAAGCACTGTTTTACCGCCTCTAAGGCTGGTATTTCGCCCCGGACATGAGCATAGTCGCCTAGCTGTATTGCTTGGTCGTCTGGGTCGTCGCAAACATGGGCGAAGCCACGAACGACAACACTGGCCCGATCTTCCTGCGAAAGTGACAGCTTGCGATAGCTGGCGATCACGCTATCCCGGAAGAGCCTATCGGCCATTGCCCCGTAGGCGATCGCCTGGGCTTCCGTAGCCCGCCTAGCCAAGTCGGGACCGCTAACGTGCCCGAGGCTGGACAGGAGACGATCCAACTGGCCAATCATCCCGGAGCGAAGGACGGCAGCCCTGAATTCTTCGAATGTAACAATAAATCCACAAGCGGATTTTGGACTATCTGGGCTAGGCTCTGTCGACAAATGGATTTGCGAAACATTCCCAGTCGCCAAGGGCATTTTGGCTTGATGAGTTGTAGGCATCGGCGCGACTCCATGGCTGTTCCAGTACCAACATAGCAGTGCGATGCCCCTCCATTATTGATCCTACGCAACACCCGAATTGGAATCCCGATAATTGATTGTGATCAGCCTTTATGAGCGCCCGAGCAGCGATTCCGTTAGCTACCGCGCCACTGAGGCTTCTCGAGCCAATGACGAGCGGCCAAGCACTCACCCAATAGTCGCCATCTCGTGTTCCCAAAGCCGGGGTATATGCCTTCTAGTTCACAATCACGAATGCGCATGGCTAGATAGCATGTTGAGGTCGAGCGCCGAACCTGGTTGTTCCTCGAATCTGACGATGGGGCGCTTTTGCTAACTTAATCTCGATCAATGAATCATGTGCGTCTTAAGCATATGGTATCTTTCGATACGGCGCTGTTGGGATAGAGGTCATGGATCGTTTGGCTCGCCTGCATTCGTGATGTTGTCTCCAGTCGCAGCATGAATCCACTTTTGACAGTTTAAAGAGGTTCGTATGCAAGAGGAACGCTTGAAGATCACCGGCATGTCGTGTGGTGGCTGCGCCGCCAAAGTGACGAATGCGCTAAAGTCTGTACCGGGTGTAGCCCAGGTTGAGGTCTCTCTCGCGGCTGGCGAGGCGACGGTACAGTACGATGAGGGACTGGTTTCGGCCGAGAAATTGAAATTGGCCGTCCAAGGTGCCGGCTATGGCGTGAAGGCGGCTGACTCCGCTCCTACTCGGCCATCGAAAGGCTGCTGCGGCTAAGATAATACCGCATCGGTACGGAGAAGCGTGATGAAGGCCGGCTCCAGAGATCCCGTGGACAAGCTGACCACTAAGTCCGCTGCCCATGCAGTCGCGAACCACGCTCAACACACTAACGCCGGCGCCGAGCCTGCCATGTCGGCGGACATGGCGCATGAGATGGGCCACGGGCAAGGATCTTCCCGCCATGGTTCGCGACATGCGCAACCGTTTCTGGATTTGCCTGATATTCACTGTGCCGATATTTGTCTACGCGCCAATGGGAGAGTTTTTTTCGGCCACCGGCGCCACCGTTCGGATTGGCGCTCAATCTGTGGCTCTTCTTACTTGCAAGCGCTGCGGTCCTCTATCCAAGTTGGCCGTTTTTCATCGCCGCCTGGCGCGCGATCACCAAGGGTAAACTGGGAATGGCGGCGCTGATTGTCCTGAGCGTCGGCACCGGCTATATCTTCAGCGTTGGCAGCACCTTCTTCTGCAAAGGGGGTGGACAGTTTTTTGAAGCCGTCGCGGTGCTGTTGGTTTTCATCCTTCTCGGCCATTGGTTGGAGATGCGTGCCCGTGCGGGAGCGTCGTCCGCTATTAGGGCGTTGATAACTCTTTCGCCGACAAAGGCCTCCGTTATCCGCAACGGTGTCGAGGTGGAAGTTCCGACCGCGGAGGTGTTAGCGGGCGAAGTTGTCGTAATCCGGCCGGGCAACAAAATTGCGGTCGATGGTACGGTGGAGGCTGGAGAGTCGTTGGTCGATGAGTCCATGCTCACCGGCGAATCTATGCCAGTGCCAAAGCGGCCGGGCGATACCGTAATCGGCGCAACCATCAATAAAAGCGGCAGCTTCCGCTACAAAGCAACGAGGGTCGGGGCGTACAATACCGAACAGAATCGGCGAAACTCTCTTCAAAACACCTTGGTACAAAATCGAAATATTTTGTCCTTGGCAGAGCAGCGTTACGAGAGCGGTCTGACCAATTTGCTGGATGTGCTTGATGCCGAGCGGACGCTGGAGCAGACGGAACTCTCTCTTGCCGACAGTAGCGCCGCGGGCTCGACCGATCTTGTTGCGCTCTACAAGGCGCTGGGTGGCGGCTGGGAAGGAAAGAAAATCGCGGCAATTATCACACCGCAAGGTGGTGAATAGCAAAAAAGGAGGAGGTGAATCGGATTCCGAGCGCCCTCAAGGCTTCACTGCTTTTCGAACGACGCCTTTGCTTGCCCCTCTTTTTTTGGGGCTAGTCCTTTTTTTCGCAGCGACTTCGGCTTCGGCTTGCAGCCAATGCTCGATATCGTGTCCTTGAGGTTTTCCTTGGTGCTCCCAAATTGCGTAGGCACATTTTTCAATGTTGTCTCGCGCAATGGTGTCAGAGGAACGTGACCTTTTTGCTGCCATTCGGATTCCACCATATTTAGCACATGGCAATTTATGGAGGTTGCACCACGGGATCTTTGATCCAGGTTTAAGACATCTTCACTCTGACCAGATCAAATGGAGGCATACGCACAATGCCGTCATGCGCGCGCCCGGGTTACTCTAAGCAACATCGCCTTTGGTATCTTTGACTCAATCGCGCATTCATGGTGGGTCCACGGTCCGTAGCGTTGGCACCACTTTCGGCATTTTTGTATCAACCCGTATCTCACGCGGCGACGCTGGTCCTTAACCCAGGTTTAAGACTGGTGTCGCCAAGACTTGATAATAAGCTGTTTTGCTGGGCTGACGAGTTGCCTAACCGCGGGGTAACAATGCCTCTGCTCGCGAGAAGGGCCGATAATGCATGACCTGGAATGTTCCGCCTCGTGGAGCCTTGCGCACGACTGTACTGATGAACCTAGCCGTGAACCGCCAGAGCAGATGAATGATGGGCGCCAACGAATGAGTAGGCCACGGATATGCTTGAGAGGATAAGCCCGCTTGCCGGCAAACCAGCTACACCAGCGATGCTCGTCGACGTGCCCAAGCTTGTTACTGCATATTATACAATAGTCCCCGATCCTTCTGTGGAGGCGCAGAGGGTCGCTTTCGGAACATCTGGGCATCGCGGCTCCGCATTTAAGGGCACCTTCAACGAAGCTCACATTCTGGCAATCAGTCAGGCCATTTGTGACTACCGCAAGTGGAGGCGGATCAGCGGGCCGATGTTTCTGGGGATGGACACGCACGCTTTGTCTGCGCCAGCATACGCCAGTGCACTCGAAGTTCTCGCGGCCAACGGCGTAGACGTTATGCTCGCCAACGATGACGAATATACACCTACACCCGCAATATCTCACGCTATACTTTGCTTCAATCGCGGCCGCGATACAGGGCAGGCCGATGGCATTGTGATTACGCCTTCGCATAATCCACCGGATAATGGTGGCTTCAAATATAACCCGCCCAATGGCGGGCCGGCTGATAGCGATATCACTGGTTGGATTGGCGCCAGGGCCAACGCGTATGTGGAAAAGACGCTTCAGGGAGTGAGGCGGATGTCTTACGAACAAGCCCGTGTCGCCACTACGACACATCGGCATGATTTTCTCAATGCTTACGTGAGCGAACTCGGCAGCGTGCTGGATATGGACGCGATTCGTGGCGCCAAGATAGGTCTGGGCGTAGATCCACTTGGAGGCGCTGGCGTTCATTATTGGGAGCCAATAGCGGAGCGGTATGGTTTAGACCTTACCGTCGTAAATGATGTCGTCGATCCGACATTCCGATTCATGGCAGTTGATTGGGATGGTCAGATCCGCATGGACCCATCCTCTCGGTATGCAATGCAAAGTCTGATCGGGCTGAAGGACCGGTTCGACGTCGCTTTTGCCTGCGACACCGATCACGACCGGCATGGGATCGTAAGCAAGAGTGCGGGCCTGATGCCGCCCAACCAGTACCTTTCGGTGGCGCTATTCTACCTATTCCAGCACCGGCCAAAGTGGGGCAGGGGCGCGGCTATTGGTAAGACCATCGTAAGCAGCCAGATGATTGATCGTGTCGCCGCAAAGCTTGGCCGGAAGATCTATGAGGTGCCTGTCGGGTTCAAGTGGTTTGTAGATGGGTTGCTCGATGGCTCGCTAGCTTTTGGCGGAGAAGAAAGCGCGGGTGCATCGTTCGCCAGACTGGATGGTCGCGTGTGGACAACGGATAAAGACGGCATCGTCCCAGCGCTCTTGTCGGCGGAAATAACCGCGCGAATGGGTCGCGATCCTGGCGAGATCTACCGGCAGCTCGCCGATGAGTTCGGCGAGACTTGCTATGATCGTATTGAAGCCCCTGCTTCCGCCGAGCAAAGACGTGCTCTGGCACAGCTTTCGCCACAACAAATTCATTCCCCGGACCTCGCTGGCGAGAGCATTGAGAGTATCGCGACTGTGGCTTCCGGTAACGGCGCACCAATTGGAGGTGTGAAAGTCACCACCGCAAGTGGCTGGTTTGCCGCCCGCCCATCTGGCACCGAAGACATCTACAAAATCTATGCTGAGAGCGCTCGGGGGCCGGATCATCTGAACGATATTTTGGCGGAGGCACAGGCCATCGTTGATGCTGCACTGGGCCCTCCGCAGCCGAAGGAAATTGCGCCCGGACAAGTTGCAAAGGAACCATCATGATTGAGCAGAACGCAGCCGGCGGTCCCAAATCCCACCTAGTGCTCGCTGACGTCGAGGGGTACGATTCCTTAGCCGAGCTTGCGCTGGATATGCGTTCGTCATGGAATCACGGCACGGACGAAGTATGGCGGCGGCTCGATCCCGTGTTGTGGGGGCTTACATATAGCCCCTGGGTTGTCCTGCAGACGGCTTCGCGAGACAAACTGCAGAAGGTTCTGGCCGATCCGGGTTTCTGCAAGAGCATCGCCGATCTGGTGCAAGCCAAGAGGGATGCCGCGAACGCACCCGCGTGGTTCCAGAAAGCCCACTCTCAAACGGAGCTGAACTGCGTTGCGTATTTCAGTATGGAGTTCATGTTGAATGAGGCTTTGCCCATCTACTCCGGCGGGCTTGGCAATGTGGCCGGTGATCAACTCAAAGCGGCCGGTGATCTTGGCGTGCCTGTGATCGGCGTGGGATTGCTTTACCAGCAAGGCTATTTTCGCCAGATGATCGACAAGGACGGCTCGCAGCAAGCACTCTTTCCGTACAACGATCCGGGACAATTGCCGATCACGCCATTGCGCCATGCCAACGGAGAATGGTTGCGGCTGCAACTCAATTTGCCCGGCCACCCGATTTGGCTCCGTGCCTGGCAGGTCCAGGTCGGCAGGGCGACACTCTATCTGTTGGACAGCAACGATGCAGCAAACTTTCCACCCTACCGTGCGATCACCGGCGAGCTCTACGGCGGTGACCCGTATGTGCGCCTCATGCAGGAACTCGTGCTTGGGATTGGTGGATGGCGATTGCTCGCCGCGCTTGGTGTCGAGCCGGATGTCTGCCACCTAAATGAAGGCCATGCTGCCTTAGCCGTGCTGGAACGTGCCAGAAGCTTCATGCAGGCGACCGGTCAATCCTTCGAGGTCGCGCTGGCCGCGACGCGGGCGGGCAATCTCTTTACCACGCATACGGCGGTGGCCGCCGGCTTCGATCGCTTCGCGCCAGACCTCGTCGAACACTGCCTGGGCGGCTATGCACGAAATCAGCTCGGCATGTCGTTGCGGGATTTACTGGCGCTCGGCCGTCTAAATCCGGACGACACAGCGGAGAGTTTCAACATGGCGTATCTGGCAATCCGCGGAAGTGGCGCAGTGAACGGAGTAAGCCGTCTGCATGGGACGGTGAGCCGGCGCCTCTTTGGGTCTCTATTTCCGAGCCGGCCGGTCGAGGAAGTACCAATCGGACATGTAACTAATGGGGTTCACATGCCAACATGGGACTCGGCAGCGGTCGACTGTTGTTGGACGGAAGCATGTGGTAAGGACCGCTGGCTGGGGACGGTTGAAACGCTGGAGCACGACATTCGCCAGGTCTCCACCACCAGTCTTTGGCGATCTCGCACCGCCGCCAGAAAGACACTGGTGGAATATGCCCGCGAACGTTTGTCCCAGCAATTGTCCGCCTCGGGCGCCTCAGCCGAGGCGATTGAAGGCGCGAGACATCTGTTTGATCCCAACACTCTGACTATTGGCTTCGCCCGCCGCTTTGCTTCCTACAAAAGGCCAAATCTGCTACTGCACGATCCTGACCGGCTCTTGCGACTACTGGCCAACTCCCGAACTCCCGTACAACTTATTATTGCGGGCAAAGCCCATCCAGCGGATGGGGAGGGCCAATCCTTGATCCAGCAATGGATGCATTTCATCGCGCAACCGGAAGTGCGCCCTCATGTGATTTTCCTCAGTGACTACGACATGCACATGACCCAGCATCTGGTGCAGGGCGTGGATGTCTGGCTCAACACGCCAAGGCGGCCTTGGGAGGCGTGTGGAACGAGCGGCATGAAAGTCCTGGTCAATGGCGGGATCAACATTTCCGAACTCGACGGGTGGTGGGCCGAAGCTTACACGCCGGAAGTTGGCTGGGCTCTAGGGGATGGCCAGGAACATGGCGACGATCCAACCTGGGACGCCACTGAGGCCGATTCGCTCTACGGCATTCTCGAACACGAAGTGATCCCAGAGTTTTATGCTCGGGACGATCAAGGCATCCCCAGCCGTTGGGTCGCCCGAATGCGGGAAAGCATGGCACGATTGACGCCACGATTCTCTACAAGCCGCTCGGTGTGTGAATATACCGAGCAACACTACCTCCCAGCTGCGTCGGCTTATCGCAGACGGGCGGCGGACAAAGGCGCAATTGGAGCCCAAATTGTAGCTTGGAAACGTGCACTAGATCGAAGCTGGGATGTGCTGCGCTTCGGGGAAGTGAAGGTCAGAGCCGACGGGGAGCAGCACCTGTTCGAAGTTCAACTCTATCTCGATGACCTCGATGCCAAAGCGGTTCGCGTAGAGCTTTATGCCGACGGCGTCATGGGCGGCCCCGCGGTACGACAAGAGATGAGTCTTCTTCGTTCATTAGCCGACGCTCCAGGCACCTACATCTACGGCGCTGTCGTGTCGGCGGCGCGCCCGCAAACCGACTATACGGCGCGGGTGATGCCGTACTGCGACGGCGTTTCCATTCCACTGGAAGAGGCACGAATCTTATGGCAGCGATAGCACGACCGCCGGAAGTCGATAGAATATGAAGATGATAAATAGAACTCCGGCAATCGGCTGCGCGTTTGTGGATATTGGTGGCGTGTTGCTTACGGATGGGTGGGATCGTCACGCCCGCAAACGGGCGGTGACGCACTTTAGGCTGGAATTGGCCGAAACGGAGGATCGGCACCAACTGACATGGAATGCCTACCAGGAGGATAAGCTCACCCTCGAGGAATATTTAAGCTGTGTCATATTTTACAAAAAGCGAGCGTTTACCCGTGCCCAGTTCCGGAAGTTCATGCTTGCACAATCGAAACCCGACCTGAAAATGATCGAATTGATCGCTCAGCTGAAGAGTCGCCATGGATTGAAAATCTTCGTCGTGAGCAACGAAGGACGCGAACTGAATACCTACCGCATTCGTAAATTTGGTTTGGATCGATTTGTAGACGCCTTTATTTCCTCCTGCTTTGTCCGAGTCCTTAAACCGGACGCGGATATCTTTCGGCTGGCGCTGGACATCGCTCAGGTTCCCGCTCGGCAGGTTGTCTATATCGAAAACACGCAGATGTTCGTGCAGATTGCGGAGCGGTTGGGGATTTGTGGCATTCTGCACACCGATTACGTCTCGACGCGCGCGAAATTGAACGCGCTCGGCCTACTCGATGAAGAACGGCCCCCGAGGAACGGGTTAGGCACTCATCGTCGCGATCAATAGCGGCTTGCCGCGCGTAAGCGGTTACCTGGTAAATTTGGAAGGGGCAAGCTGGAATTCTGAAATTGGGTAGAATCCTGCAAAGGGGCGCTATCCTATCGCCTTGATCGCGGTGGAGGGCGCCCTATTGGTATCGTTTAAGTGCCCGACTGAGCAGCTTGCACTATCCATCTAGCTATTGCTCGGCTCGATACGGTAGCACGACGCGTGGGCTGCTCATCAGAATTGGCTGGTTGAACCGCATCGGCGGGCGCGCAACGAGCCAATGTTAGCGCATCACTTGTCTTTCGACTTCGGGACTGCTGGTTGTAGAGACGGCCGGCTCCCACGTCGCGCAATTCGGAACGCCTGAGACTTCCTGATACAGCGCGGTGTATTTTTCCGCGCTCTTGCTCCAGCTAAAGTCGCGCGCCATGGCGTGCAACTGCATGCGTCGCCAGGACAGTGGTTCTCTGTAGAGAGTCAAGGCTCGATCGATAGCACCGAGCAATGAAGGTAGATCGGGATCTTCGAAAAGGAACCCCGTAGGAGTTCTATCGGAAGTGACCGCATCCGTCACGGTGTCTGCAAGACCGCCGGTCTTGCGCACGACGGGGATCGTTCCATATCGGGATGCATAGAGCTGCGTCAGGCCGCACGGTTCGAACCGCGCGGGTGCGAGTAGAATGTCGGCACCTGCCTGCAGCTGGTGTGCCCTCGCCTCTTCGTAGCCGATACGGATCGCGATGCTTGAACCATATTTGCGGCCTAGTGCCTCGAATCCGGATTCAATGGCCGCATCGCCTTCCCCAACCAGAACGAACTGGGCACCGCGCTCGAGGATCGCAGGAACGGCCTCCATAACGACGTCGGCCATTTTTTGGTGCGCGAGCCGGCTCACAAAGCCAATAAGCGGCGTCGCGGGACTTACCTCCAGGCCGAGCTGCCGCTGAAGTGCGGCCTTACAGATTCTCTTGCCGGAGATGTCGCGCGCGCTATAGGTGTGCGGCAGGTGAAGGTCGGTTGCGGGGCTCCACAGGTCATCGTCGATCCCGTTCAGAATGCCAGAGAAATCTTCCCCGCGGCTTCGCAGGACGCCGTCCATACCGCAGCCGAATTCCGGCGTCAAAACCTCCTTGGCGTAGGTCGGGCTGACCGTCGTCACCTTGTCGCTGTAGCGGATGGCTGCTTTTAGAAACGAAGCTTGGCCGTAAAATTCCATTCCATCCGCATCAAAGCAGTTGTCTTGTATCCCGATATTGGTCAGGACCTCCCGAGGGAAATTTCCCTGGAACGCTAGGTTGTGGATGGTGAAGACTGTCGCCGGCCTCGGTGCCTTCTCCATGGAAAGCAGGAGCGGCAGCAACCCAGCATGCCAATCATTGGCATGGACAACGTCGGGCTTCCATCCCATCATGCCGCCCGCGACTTTGGCAGCCGCATGGGCGAAAAAGGCAAACCGCAGCGCATTGTCTGACCAGTCTTGACCGTGCCCGTTCTGATACAATCCGCCGCACCGGCGGAATAGCGAGGGGGCATCAATCAGCCATACCGGCACCCCGGTATCGGGAAGGTAGCCCGAGATAAGAGTGGCATCCGTGACGCCCAGCAGTGAATCCAGTCGCGCCTCGATTTGCGGGCTTTTCAATCCAGCGAGGGCGCTAGGATATCCAGGCAACAGTATGCGGACATCTATCCCCTGCAGTGCGAGTGCATGAGGCAACGCGCTCGAAACATCGGCCAAACCTCCGGTTTTCGCGAGCGGATAGACTTCCGATGTCACAAATAGTACGCGCACAAACCGCCCAATGCTTACCTTGCAGCATCATGATTCCACCAACGACGGGCCGAAAACTTGATCTGCATCAATTCCCCTCGCAATCTCCATCCGTAATATCTAAATAGTGTGTAATCTCCGCCTATGCAGGAGCTCGATGACTTCGGAAAGTTGTCGGCGCCTGAACGCAGCCATCGCAAATGCGCATCGAGGAAATCCGACCCAGTGCCCGCCATTATGGACTCGCAGTTCGCTCAACGGGTTGGCCACATTGCGTCTGGAAGCGACGGCGATCCATTTTCCTTTCTCGGAATGCAGATGCACGGCGGCCGGTTGTCGGTACGCGCTTTTCTGCCAAGTGCGACGCAGGTCGCCGTTGTGCGGGCGGAGGATGGAGCGATCGTTTGCGAACTCAATCGGGTGCATGGCGACGGTGTTTACGCCGGTGAAATCGAAGGAGACGAGCCATATCCATATCTCCTGTGCGTGACGGTCGGCGCACTCGAAACAGTCGTTCCAGATCCATACGCCTTTGGCTCGATATTCGGGGATGTTGATCTCTATCTTCACGCCGAGGGTGCCTATCCGCGTGGCTTCGAGAAAATGGGCGCTCATCCGGCTGAGTTGCAGGGTGTGCGGGGAACGACCTTCGCCGTCTGGGCACCAAATGCACGGCGGGTCAGCGTGGTCGGCGACTTCAACGGCTGGGACGGCCGCGTTCATGTTATGCGCTTGCATCCAGGTGCGGGAATCTGGGAGATATTCCTGCCCGGCGTCGTGGCAGGCGCACGCTACAAATACGAAATAAAGACGCCGACTGGCGAAATTCTGCAGAGAGCTGATCCTTATGCATTCGCGGCGGAGCAACCGCCCCGCACGGCGTCGGTGGTGCACGGACTGCCGCGGGAACGTCCGGCAGCGGAAGGGACGGATCGCCGGCCTCGCGGCGACCTGCGCGCGCCCGTCTCGATTTATGAAGTACATCTGGGCTCATGGCGACGCGTTCCCGGAGAAAACAATCGCAGCCTGAGCTATCGCGAGCTCGGCGACACGCTTGTTCCCTATGCCAGGGAGATGGGCTTCACTCATATCGAGCTCATGCCGGTTGGCGAATATCCGTTCGACGGCTCGTGGGGCTACCAGCCGACCGGGCTGTTCGCACCCACCAGCCGCCACGGGACGCCCGATGCGTTCGCCGAATTCGTTTCGCGCTGCCATGCCGCGGGTCTCGGCGTGATTCTCGACTGGGCGGCCGGGCATTTTCCAAACGATCCGCATGGGCTAGCGCGGTTCGACGGTACCCATCTCTACGAACACGCCGATCCGCGCGAGGGCTATCATCCTGACTGGGATACGCTGATCTATAATTTCGGCCGCCGCGAAGTCTGCAATTATCTCCTCTCCAACGCGCTGTATTGGTTGACCAAATTCGATGTTGACGGGCTGCGCGTGGACGCAGTGGCTTCGATGCTTCATCGCAATTATAGCCGCAAGGAGGGTGAATGGATTCCCAACATCTATGGCGGCGTCGAAAATCTCGAGGCCGTCGACTTTCTACGTCGCGTTAACGAGATGGCCTATCGCGAAAGCCCTGAAACCATGACGATCGCCGAGGAATCGACCGCCTGGCCCATGGTCTCGAGGCCGACGTATCTCGGTGGTCTGGGTTTCGGATACAAATGGAACATGGGGTGGATGCACGACACGCTCGAATACATGTCGAAAGAGGCCGTACACCGTAAATATCACCACGACAAACTCACTTTCGGCCTGCTCTATGCATTCAGCGAGAATTTTGTGCTTCCGCTTTCGCATGACGAGGTGGTTCACGGCAAAGGCTCCCTGCTCGGCAAAATGCCGGGCGATCGCTGGCAGCAATTCGCTAATCTGCGCGCCTATTTCGCGTTCCAGTTCACCCAGCCCGGCAAAAAGCTGTTGTTCATGGGCGGGGAGTTCGCGCAGCCCAGCGAATGGGACCACGACGGCAGCCTCGATTGGCACCTGGCCGGTGAGGCCATGCACGCCGGAATGCAGAAGCTCGTGCGCGACCTGAATTGGCTCTATCGAGATATGCCCGCACTTCACGAACGCGATTGCGAACCGGAGGGATTTTCCTGGATCGATTGCAGAGACGCCGAGAGTAGCATCATCGCTTATATGAGGCACGGCACCGAACTGGATGATTTCGCCGTGGTGGTGTGCAACTTTACCCCGGTGGTGCGCCGAAGCTATCGTATTGGTGTACCGCGCAGCGGTTTCTACGGCGAACGCTTGAACACCGATTCAGCTAGTTACGGCGGAAGCAATGTCGGAAACCTGGGCGGCGTCGAGGCCCAAGATATTCCGGAGCATGGCCACCCGTTTTCCCTGGCTTTGACCTTGCCGCCGCTCGCCGTGGTGGTACTGCGGCTGGAAATAAACACGCTGTGACCGCACTCAAAGATGGATCACCGCAACAGCTGGGGGCAAGATTCGACGGCGCGGGTGTCAATTTCGCGCTTTTTTCGGCCCATGCGCACAAAGTCGAGCTTTGCCTGTTCGATCCGCACGGCACCCGTGAAGTCGATCGCTTGGAATTGCCCGCGCGCAGTGATGATATCTGGCACGGGTATCTGGCGGAGGCGAGGCCGGGCCTACTTTACGGCTACAGGGTCCACGGGCCTTACGATCCCCTGAATGGCCACCGTTTCAATCCAAACAAGCTTCTGATTGATCCCTATGCATTGGAGCTCGACCGGCCATTCGAATGGGACGATCTTCATTGCGGCTATATAGTCGGCGATCCACACGGCGATCTTTCCTTCGATACGCGGGACAACGCCGCGGCGATGCCAAAATGCCGCGTCGTTGATCCGTCCTTTGACTGGGCAGGTGTCGCTAGCCCGCAAACGCCGCTTACCGGAAGTGTGATCTACGAACTCCATATACGGGGCTATACTATGCGCCATCCGGCGGTCGGTCGTGCCGAGCGCGGAACACTGGCGGGCCTTTGCCACCCGGAGATCATCCGCCATCTGCGCGAGCTTGGGGTTACAACCGTCGAATTGTTGCCGCTGCATCCCATAGCCACATCGCGGCGGTTGCGGGACAATGGCTTAAGGGATTACTGGGGCTATAATTCGATTAGTTTCTTCGCGCTCGAACCGCGCTATCTCGCGGGCGGCGATGCCGCGGAGTTCCGACGCATGGTGCGCGCTTTTCATGAAGCTGGACTCGAAGTGATCCTCGATGTGGTGTTCAACCACACCGGGGAGGGCGACGAATTCGGCCCAACACTGTCATTCCGCGGGATCGACAACGCGTCCTATTACCGCCTTGCCGACGACAAGCGCCGCTATCTGGATTTCACGGGCTGCCACAACACGATGAATCTTGACCATCCGCAGGTCGTGCGAATGGTCATTGATTCGCTGCGTTATTGGGTGGAGACGATGCATGTCGATGGGTTCCGCTTTGATCTTGCCGTTAGCTTGGCACGGGAGGGTGATCGTTTCTCGTCCGGAGCGCCACTTTTTGCAGAGATCGCGCGAGACCCGGTCCTTGCTAAGATTAAGCTGATTGCTGAGCCCTGGGATCTCGGTCCAGATGGCTATCAGTTCGGATCGTTCCCACCGAATTGGAGTGAATGGAACGACAGATTTCGCGATACCGCCCGGCGCTTCTGGCGCGGGGACGGTGGACTTGTCGGCGACCTTGCTTATCGCTTGACCGGGTCGAGCGACATCTTCAGCCCCTCAGGCCGCCACCCAACGGCGAGCATCAACTACATTACCGCCCATGACGGCTTTACCCTTGAGGATCTCGTCAGCTATGGCATCAAGCATAACGCGGCCAATAGAGAGGATAACGCGGACGGTGCCAATCGGAATTTCAGCGCAAATAATGGCGTGGAAGGCCCAACGGACGATTCTTACATTTCCGCGCTTCGAAGGCGCCAGAAGCGCAATTTGATTTCGACACTATTGTTGTCGCAAGGCGTGCCAATGATGCTAGCTGGCGACGAATTCGGTCGGACCCAACAGGGCAATAACAATGCCTACTGCCAGGACAACGAAACCAGCTGGGTAAATTGGATCACCGAAGAAGCGGATCGGGCATTTGCCGATTTCGTTCGCGGGCTTTTGAGCCTTCGTGCCCGATATCCGTTCCTGCGGCGATCAGATTTTTTTCATGGAGAGCATATCAACGGTGGCAGCGGGAAGGATATAGCTTGGCTTTCGCCGGACGGGCGGGAGATGGACGAGGCCGATTGGAACGTGCCGGAAAGCCACTGCCTTGGCGCCCGCTATGAGATGCCGCCCTCGACGGAAGGCACAGTGTCGTTTGTTTTGCTGATGAATGCGGGGGAGTCCTTACAGCAGTTCACGCTTCCGCCGGCGGGGCCGGGCGCGGCATGGCGTTGCATCGTGGACACCGCGTTTGAGGAGCTTCCTGCGGACCGGCTGGTGACGGACACGGCGCCATTCCCGCTCGAAAAACATTCGTTGACGCTTTTGGTTAGCGAAAAACGGGACTGATTCATGGACGAGGCGGCGCTGAATCGGCTGGCAGATGCAGCGGGAATTGAACCGCGCTATTGGGATATTCAAGGCCATCTCCATGAACGCTCGCCCGAGACGGCACGCTGGCTTCTCGGTGCGCTGGGCATTCCAGCAGAATCGGACGCGCAGATTATAGCGAGTTTGAAAAGACTGGCCGAAGGCCCCTGGGCCGAGATTCTTCCGCCCGTAATCGTCGCCCGGGAAGGGGCCGAGATCGACGTGCCGATCCGCCTTCCGACGGGCGGGGCGCTGCGGGCAGTGCATTGGACAATCGACTTCGAAACCGGCGGGCACCTCGCCGGTGATTGCGGCATAGAGGCCATGGCGGTCGAAGCCCAGGGCGACGTCGGCGGCACCACTATCTCCCTACGCCGTTTGAAATTGCCGGCGCAGCCACCAGGCTATCATCACTTTCGGCTGGAGGCCCCGAGTGAGGCGACAGCGACGCTTATCGTCGCGCCACCCCGCTGCTACCTGCCGGCGGGAGCGCGGACGCAAAGATACTGGGGAGTAGAGGCGCAGCTTTACGCAGTTCGATCGAAGAATAATTGGGGCGTCGGAGATTTCGGCGATCTGCGCACGCTCATGGGATGGTCTGCTGCCCACGGAGCCGCCGCTGTTGGCGTCAATCCGCTGCATGCGCTATTTCTCGACACTCCACAGGACGCCAGCCCATATTCTCCAAACAGCCGGCTATTTCTCAATCCGCTCTATCTGGATATCACGGCCATTCCCGGTTTTTCCGACTCGGCCGACATCAAAGCTCTTGTTCAATCGCCGGCGGTGTCGAGCGTAATCCAATCCGCGCGCCACGCCGATTTGGTCGATTATCCCGCAGTCACGGCTATCAAACTCTCGGTGCTCGAGCAGCTCCATCGAGAGTTCAAGACGAAACGCAATGGAAACGCAGCTGATCGCCGGTTCGATAAGTTTGCGGAAGAGCAGGGCGATGCATTGCGCCGTTTCGCGAGCTTTCAGATGTTGAGCGAGACATTGGGAACGCACGACTGGCGGCAATGGCCCGAAGCCTTCCGCAACCCTGCGTCGCAGGAGGTCGTACAGCTTGTGCGCGACAATGACGAGCGTGTCTCATTCTTCGAGTATCTCCAATGGCAGTGTCACGAGCAACTCCGTGCGGCCGTGGATCATGCGCACAAGGAGGGGATGCAACTCGGCCTCTACCGCGACCTCGCGATCAGCGTTGGCGCCGCGAGTGCGGATCACTGGGCCAATCAGGATCTGTTTCTGCCCGATGCGCGCGTCGGTGCGCCGCCCGATCCCTTCAACGAAAACGGCCAGGAGTGGGGCGTCGTGCCATTGAATCCGCGCCGGCTACGGGAGACAGGCTATGCGCATTTTATTTCGCTCCTGCGCGCCAATATGCGCTATGCAGGCGCGCTGCGGATCGACCACGTCATGGGTTGGAAACGCCTATTTGTGATCCCCGCAGGCGCATCGCCGAGCGAGGGTGCCTATTTGCAGTTTCCGCTGGACGATCTTCTGGCGATAGCTGCACTGGAGAGCGCGCGGAATGAGTGCCTAGTCATTGGCGAGGATCTGGGCACCGTTCCAGCCGGGTTTCGCGAGCGCATGGCGGCGGCCGATATTCTCTCATGCCGCATTCTCTATTTCGAACGGGAGCATGACCGATTTCGCCGCCCAATGGAGCTGCCCGTTCTCGCGGCGGTGTCAACTGGCACGCACGATCTGCCCACCGTGTTCGGCTATTGGACTTCGGAAGATATCGCCGCCAAGGCCCATCTTGGGTTGTTCCGGTCCTCAGACGAGGAATCGAGCGCGAGACTCGAACGTGCCAATGACAAGCGATTTCTCCTGGAGGCACTGGCTGAAGAACGTCTGCTGCCAAGTGGCTTAGATAGCGCGCACACGGGCAGCGTAGAGTGGACGTCCCAACTTGGCATCGCCATTCAAGCCTATCTGGCGCGAGCACCGTGTCTACTGCTGCTGATCCAGTTGGACGATCTGACAAGCGAGCGGCAACAGGCTAACTTGCCGGGTACGAAGACGGAATTTCCGAACTGGCGCCGACGACTCGGACGCTCGCTAGAAGATTTAGCTGTCGATATAGGCGTCAGTGAAGCGTTTGCGGCGATCAGCCGCGAGCGAGGCGAGCCGACGACTTAACAGCTCCGCCTCCAGCGGAGCGCATTTCGGATGTGCCTGCGACTAGTTTTGTAGCCAGGTTGCGTATGCTACTCAAGCGGCAATAACGGCGGTTTCGCGGCTCGACTGCGGTTGGACAATGCCGTCACCATCTCGACTACCGTCCCAGCATAGTCGCGGCATTTTTTAGGCATTGGTGGCGCGCGCGAACGCCTAAAACACCTGCTCGATAAGCTGGGTTCGACCAGCTACCCGCCCGAAAACGCTGGCTGCGCTCCTAAGTCATTTCCGTACCTTGGCAACCCCAACCACCACAGCGTCAGCTGCCCTGGCACCGTGGGCATTTTGCCAGATCCCAATCGCTATTATTTATCTCATATTCTCGGCCGCAATTTGCGCATTCCAGAATCCAGCCGCGCCGGTAAGGATCACGTTCAAGTTCAATGCCAATCCTTTTTTCAAGTCGCTGCTCGCAAAGATGATGCCCGTCATTGTCCTTCGAAATCACGCGCTTCGCTCCTGGTGTGGACTACCGGTCATGAAGATCGTCCCATTTTTCTCCCGCATCGTCACTTCAAATTGAGACACTGCACTTGATCTCGCTCAAGGTGCCGAGTGCAAAACCATATTATCCACTTCAACCTCTAAAGGATGAGGTCCAACGTGAGCTGCTTGGGTAATTCTGGCGTGTCGAAGGAAGACATTGGCGATACCGTAACCCTAACGACTTCCCAACTTTTGACGTACCCAGACGCGCCGCCGGCTATTTTGCTAGTTGGTCATCGCCATGCCAACGAGCCATACTCGGTGGCACTGGAAGTGACCAATGAGACGCTCAATATTCTTCGCAGCGAAGTCTCAAAGGCGGAGAGATACCTTTCCATGCCGAAAATCACTCCATAAAAGGGTCAAGAGCTGTTGGTGATTATCTGCGAACCGACGGTCAAAATTCGCCTAGTTACTACAGGCCCGCCAAAAGCGCGGGCCAATTTGGATGCCCATAGATGATCTTTCGAAATCTTAATGCGTCCGGTTCGGTCAGAACTTGCGCTAGATTAAAGATTACCGAGCGTCGCCGAATGAATATGCGGTATTAGTGACCAAACAATCGGGCGGTAGCAGGTTGTGTTCTGCGCTCGAAGCTGGACTCGACCCGCACACGCGGATCCGGGCAGAGCGTCTGGCGCTGCTGTAATGACCGGTGGGCTGGAAGTGTCATCAACCAGGCTGTACTAGAAGATTTGATCTGCGCCCACAAACCCCTGGGTATCCTGCGAATTTTCCAGCATAGCGCAAATATAGGATTAGTTGCATGGTCGAAGACGAGCGGAAGCATCATCCGTCGAAGACGAGCGGTCAACGGCCAGCCGTAAGCGTCTGGGCTGATAGCCCCTCTCCTTCCCATTCCCACCGCTCCCCCTATGCCGACGATCCGCTGGGGCGTCGTGCGCGCGGTCGCGCGTCATGGCTGGCGTGGAGTTCGGGGCGATGATAATCCAGGCCAACGATACCGGCCTGCACGAGGACGGCTCGCCCGAGCGCCTCGCGATCGATACCATCCGCACACTGGCGATGGACGCCGTGCAGAAAGCCAATTCCGGTCACCCCGGCACGCCGATGGCGCTGGCGCCGGTGGGCTTCACGTTGTGGCGCAATTATCTCCGCTACGATCCGGCGACGCCCACCTGGCCGAACCGCGACCGCTTCGTGCTCTCGGTCGGCCATGCCTCGATGCTGCTCTATGCGCTGATTCACCTCGCCGGGATCGAGGAGGTTGACGCCGAGGGGAACAAGACCGGCAAGCCGGCCATCAGCCTCGACGACATCAAGGCGTTCCGCCAGCTCGATTCCAAGACCCCCGGCCATCCCGAATACCGGATGACGACGGGCGTGGAGACCAGCACCGGGCCGCTCGGCCAAGGCTGCGGCAATTCAGTTGGCATGGCGATCGCCGAACGCGCGCTGGCGGCGCATTTCAATCGCGATGGCTTCACGCTGTTCGATCACGATATATATGTCTTCGCCAGTGATGGCGACATGATGGAGGGCGTTACGCAAGAGGCGGCGTCAATCGCCGCGCATCTGAAGCTGTCAAATCTGTGCTGGGTGTACGACAGCAACCATATCACAATCGAAGGGAGCACCGATCTCGCCTTCACCGAAGATGTCGGCGAGCGGTTCGACGGCTATGGCTGGCAGGTCATCCACGTCGACGATGCCAACGACACAGCCGCGTTCGACCGGGCGATCGACGCGTTCAAGGCGACGGACGACCGCCCGACGTTCATCGTCCTCCATTCTGTCATCGGCTACGGAAGCCCGATCCAAGGCACGCAGAAGGCGCACAGCGACGCGATGGGCGAGGACGTGATCCGCGCCACCAAGAAGGCCTATGGCTGGCCTGAGAATTCCAGCTTCCTCGTCCCTGACAGCGTTAAGACGGTACTGCGCGACGTGATGGCGGAACGCGGCAAGCCGCTTCGCGAGCAATGGGAGGCCAATTTCGCGCGTTACCGCGAAACCTTTCCGGAATTGGCTGAGGAACTCGATCTGTCGCTCCAGGGCAAGCTACCCGAGGGTTGGGAGGCTAATATTCCGTCCTTCCCCGCCGACGCGAAGGGTAGGGCTTCACGTGATGCCGGCGGCGAAGTCCTCAACGCGATCGCGCCGCACGTACCAATGTTGATCGGCGGCGCAGCGGATCTCGCGCCTTCGACCAAGACGTTGCTCACCTTTCAGGGCGCTGGTGCTTTCGAGCCAGGGAGCTACGGCGGGCGCAACATGCATTTTGGCGTGCGCGAGCATGCAATGGGCGCGATCGCCAACGGCATGGCGCTCTCCTATCTGCGCCCCTACACCGGCACCTTCCTGGTCTTCGCCGACTATATGCGCCCACCGATCCGGCTGGCGGCGATCATGGAACTGCCGGTGGTCTTTGTGTTTACACACGATTCGATCGGCGTCGGCGAGGACGGGCCGACGCATCAGCCAATCGAACAACTCGCGACGCTGCGCGCAATGCCGGGGCTGGATACGATTCGTCCGGGTGACGCCAACGAGGTGGCGGTCGCATGGAAGGTGGCCCTCAATCATACACACGAGCCGACTGCGCTCATTTTCTCGCGCCAGGCGATCCCGACACTTGACCGCAAAAAATATGCCTCGGCCGACGGGCTGGAAAAAGGTGGCTATGTCCTCGCCGACGCGGCCGGAGGCGATCTCGACATCATCCTGATCGGCACCGGCAGCGAGCTGCCGATGGTTGTCGCGGCGCACGAGAAGCTCACCGACGAGGGGATACGCTCTCGCGTTGTCTCGCTGCCGAGCTGGTATCTGTTCGAGAAGCAGGACCATGCCTATCGCGACAGCGTGTTCCCAGATGCGGTGCGCGCCCGCCTTGCCGTCGAGCAGGGCGGACCGCTGGGCTGGGACCGCTATGTCGGTCACGACGGTGGCACGATCACGATGAAGACATTCGGTGCATCCGCCCCACTCGCCAAACTGCAACAGAAATTCGGCTTTACCGTCGATAACATCTGCGACGTCGCGCGCAAGCTCATCGAGAAGAACAAGCCATGATCAGCCGTCTCAAAAAGCTTGAAACTCTCGGCCAGGCTGTGTGGCTAGATTTCGTCGATCGCAAGTTCTTGCTCGAGGGCGGCCTGCGCAAGCTCGTGGAAGAGGATGGGGTGACCGGCGTCACGTCGAACCCGTCGATCTTCGAGAAGGCGATGGGTCACGGCGACGCCTATGACGCCGGTTTCGAGGCGTTCCTCGGCAACGCCGATGCAAGCGTGCAAGATACCTATGAGAACCAAGCAATCGCCGACATCAACGCCGCCGCCGCCGACTTGCGGCCGGTGTACGACCGGCTGGACGGCAAGGATGGCTATGTCAGCCTCGAGGTCTCACCCTATCTCGCCGACAAGACTGACGCAACGATTAAGGAGGCGCGGCGGCTGTGGGCGGCTGTAGGAGAGCCAAATCTGATGATCAAGGTGCCGGGCACGAAGGCCGGCACGCCGGCGATACATACGCTGATCAAGGACGGGCTCAACATCAACGTGACGCTGCTGTTCTCGCTGGAGGCGTATCAGGCAGTTGCCGAGGCCTTCCTCGCCGGACTGGAAGCGAGGCTGGAGGTGGGCCAGCCGATCGACCGGATCGCAAGTGTCGCCAGCTTCTTTGTCAGCCGCATAGACGCGCAGATCGACAAGACGATCGACGCGCGCGTGAAGTCGGGAGACGCGGAGACCGAGGCGCTCAAGGCAATCCGCGGCAAGGTTGCAATCGCAAGCGCCAAGGTCGCTTACGCATGGTACGAGGAGACGATCGCATCGGCGCGCTGGCAGGCGCTTGCCGCCAAGGGCGCGATGCCGCAGCGGCTGCTGTGGGCATCGACCGGCACGAAGGACCCAGCCTTTCGGGACACGCTCTATGTCGACTCGCTGATCGGACGCCATACGGTAAACACTATGCCACCCAAGACAATGGACGCGTTCCGCGAGCACGGTATCGTGCACGAGACGCTGAGTGAGGACGTGGCGCGTGCGCGCCGCGTGCTGAGCGAGGCCGAGAGGCTCGGGCTCAAGCTCAGCGACGTCACGAGCGCGCTGGTGGTCGACGGCGTACGGCAGTTCGCCGATGCCGCCGACGCGCTGCTTGGCGCGGTGGCGGCCAAGCGCGAAGCGTTTCTGGGAGACCGCCAGAATGGCATGTCGGCCGCCCTGCCCGATGCGCTTGCCAAGGCGGTCGAAGCGCGCCTTGAGACCGCGCGGGCGGAGGCATGGACCCGCCGCCTGTGGAATGGCGACGCGACGCTCTGGACGGGCAAGGACGAGGGCAAGTGGCTCGGCTGGCTCCCCGCCGCGCGCGGAGACCAGGTCGATCCGGACCAACTGAAGCAGCTCACCAGCAAAGCGAAGTCGTACAAGGACGCCGTCCTGCTCGGCATGGGCGGCTCAAGTTTGGGACCGGAGGTCCTGTCGCTGATCCTCGGCAGCGAGGCCGGCAGCCCAAAGTTGCACGTACTCGACACTACCGACCCAGGCCAGATCGCCACCGTTACCGCCGCGATCGACCCCAAGAAAACATTGTTCATTATCTCGTCCAAGTCGGGTTCGACGATGGAACCCGAACTGCTGCGCGCCTATTTCTGGGCGCTGTCGGGCAAGGACGGGGATCGCTTCGTCGCGGTCACCGATCCTGGATCGAAGCTGGAGACGTCGGCGAAGGCGGATCATTTCGCGATGATTTTCTTCGGAGATCCGGCGATCGGCGGGCGCTATTCGGTGTTGTCGGCATTTGGCATGGTTCCGGCGGCGGCGATGGGAATCGACACGGACGCCTTCTTCAAGGCGACCGCGCCGATGGTTTTCGCGTGCGGCGGCAACGTACCGCCTGGGATGAACCCCGGCTTCCGGCTGGGTGCGATCATCGGTGAGGCGGCGGTGGCGGGACGAAACAAGCTCACAATCCTGCCGTCAAAGGGGCTGGAGCCGTTCGGTGCGTGGCTAGAGCAGCTGCTTGCGGAATCCACCGGCAAACAGGGCAAGGGCATCGTGCCGGTCGATCTTGAACCGGTCGGCGCACCGGAAAGCTACGGGGTCGACCGGCTGTTCGTCCACTTCCATCTGGAGGGCGACGCTGACGAGACGCTAGAAGCACAACTGAAGGCGCTGACCGATACCGGTCAGCCGCTGGTGACTATACACGTCGCTCGCCGTGATCTGATCGGGCAGGAATTCTTCCGCTGGGAGATTGCGACCGCCGTTGCCGGCGCGGTGTTCGGGATCGATCCATTCGATCAGCCCGACGTCGAGGACGCCAAGATCGCCGCGCGCAAGCTGGTAGAAGCCTATGAAAAGACCGGCGCATTGGAACCCGAGAGCCCGGTCGCCGAGAATGCCGCCTTCGCGGTGTTTGCTGCCGGTGACAATGGCCTCTCGTCGTCTGACCCAACCGAACTGATGCGGCTCCACTTCGCCAGCCTTGCGGCTGGCGATTATGCCGGCCTTCTCGGCTATATCGAGCGGAACGAGGCGAACGCCACCAGCATCGCCGGAATCCGAGCAGGGGTGCGAGATGCGAAAGCGGTGGCGACGGTCGCCGGGTTCGGCCCGCGCTTCCTCCACTCGACCGGTCAAGCCTATAAGGGCGGGCCGGCGACCGGCGTGTTCCTGATGATCACGCGCGATCCCGATCCCGATCTCGCCATCCCCGGCCACCGCGCCAGCTTTGGCACCGTGCAGTTGGCGCAGGCGCGCGGCGATACCGACGTTCTCGCGGCACGCGGACAGCGCGCGCTGCGCGTTCACCTCAAGCAGGGTGGTGGTGGCATCGGTGCACTGGCCGCCGCCATCACCACCGCCATCTCCTGAAAGGACAAATATGCGTCTTGCTATAATAGGCCTCGGCCGGATGGGTGCGAACATTGCGCTCCGCCTAATGCGCGGCGGGCACGAGATCGTGGGGTTCGATCGCAACGAACCGGCGGTGGACAGACTCGCCGGTGAAGGCGCGACGGCGGCGAGTTCGCTGGAGGACGTCGTCTCCAAACTCGTATCGCCTCGCATCTTCTGGGTGATGCTGCCCGCCGGCCCGCCTACCGAGGAGACGATTGAGAAACTGGCCGGACTGGCCCAGCCCGGCGACATCATCATCGATGGCGGCAACAGCTTCTACAAAGACGATATCCGCCGCGCGGCCGCGCTGCGGCAGAAGCATCTGCGCTATGTCGACGTCGGCACATCCGGCGGCGTGTGGGGGCTGGAGCGCGGTTATTGCATGATGATCGGCGGCGACAAGGAGACTGTCGACCTGCTCGATCCGATCTTCGATTGCCTGGCGCCAGGCTACGGTACCATCCCGCGCACCCCCGGCCGAGTCGATTCCGAAGTCGATACGCGCGCGGAGAAGGGCTATATTCGCGCCGGCCCGCCGGGTGCCGGCCACTTCGTCAAGATGGTGCACAACGGCATAGAGTACGGTCTGATGCAGGCCTATGCAGAAGGGTTCGACATACTGAAGGGCAAGGCGTCGGATAAACTGGTTCCCGAGGAGCGGTTGGACATCAACCTGACTGATGTGGCCGAGGTGTGGCGCCGGGGGAGCGTGATCTCATCATGGCTGCTAGACTTGAGCGCCACCGCTCTCGCGAAAGACCATAACCTCAACCAATACAGCGGCAAGGTCGCCGATTCCGGCGAGGGCCAGTGGACGATCGACGCCGCCATGGAGGAGGCGATCCCCGTCTACGTCCTCTCAGCGGCGCTGTTCGCGCGCTACCGCAGCCGGATGGACACTACCTTTGGTGACAAATTGCTGTCGGCGATGCGTTTCGGCTTCGGCGGCCATATCGAGATGCCGCAATGACAACGTCAGCGAAAGCGCCGCCCGCGACCATCGTCGTATTCGGGGCGATGGGCGATCTGGCCCGGCGGCTGCTGATGCCGGCAATCGTGAATCTCGCCCGCGACAAACTGCTGGATGACGCCACCGAGCTGCTGGGAATCAGCTACCACGACGCCGACGACGAGAAGCTTCGCACGCAGCTCGGCGATTTCGTCGCCGACGATGCGGCGTGGAAAAGCCTGCGCAAACGCATCCTCTATCTGAAAGGCGACTTCACCGAAGCGACGACGTTCACCGCGATCGCGCGCATGGTGCATGGCAATGTCATCTTCTATCTTGCCACCGCGCCGAACTTCTTCGGCCCGATCGTCGATGCCCTGGCCGCTGCCGGCCTGCTGGATCAGGCGGACGGCTTCCGCCGCGTCGTGATCGAGAAGCCGTTCGGCACCGACCTCGCCTCCGCGCAGGCGCTCAACCACCAGATCCTCGCGCGGGCGGGCGAGAAACAGATCTACCGGATCGATCATTTCATGGGCAAGGAAACCGTCCAAAACATCATGGTCACGCGGTTCGGTAACGTGATGTTGGAATCGGTCTGGAACAACCGCTACGTCGATCATGTCCAGATCACCGCCGCTGAATCGGTGACGGTTGGCACGCGCGGCAAGTTCTACGACGCCACCGGGGCTCTCCGCGATATGGTGCCGAACCATCTGTTCCAGTTGCTGGCGATGATTGGTATGGAGCCGCCGATCAGCTTCGACGCCGACGCGATCCGCACCGAGAAGGGCAAGGTGATTGCCGCTATCCGCCCGATTGACCCGACCGAGGCGATCCGCGGCCGCTACACTGCGGGCATCGTAAGCGGCAAGGCCGTGCCGAACTATCTTGACGAGCCCGACGTGGATCCCGCTAGCCGTACCGAGACCTTTGCTGCGCTGAAGTTAAATGTGGAAACGTGGCGTTGGTCGGGCGTGCCCTTCTACCTACGCACCGGCAAGGCGCTGGCGGCGCGCGACACCGAGATCGTCATCCAGTTCCGCGAGGTGCCCTTGGCCCTGTTCCGCGAGACGGTGGTGGACCGTCTGCCGCCCAATCGGTTGGTCGTGCAAATCCAGCCGAATGAGGGGATAAGCTTGGAGTTCGTGGTCAAGCGGCCCGGGCCGGCCGTGAACACGGCGCCGGTCAGCATGGACTTCCGGTACGAGGACCATTTCCAGATGGGACAGCGCACTGGCTACGAGACGCTGCTGTATGACGTGCTGACCGGCGACCAGACCCTGTTCCAGCGCGCCGACGAGATCGAGGGCGGCTGGCGCGCGGTGCAGCCGTTGCTCGAGATGTGGGAACAAGGCACGCCGGAAGAATATCCTGCAGGAAGTGCTGGCCCCGAAAGCGCCAACGCGTTGATTCATCGTGCGCACCGGCGCTGGCATGGTCTGGGATGAGCGGACGCATACGCCTTCTTGTGTCCGACATCGACGGCACGCTCGTCCGTCATGACAAGAGCCTGTCCGAAAGCGTGATTGCGGCGATGGGACGGTTGCGAAATGCCGGTCTCTCGATGGGCCTGATCAGCGCCCGCCCAGCGGAATGCTGTGGATCGCGGAGCGGCTGCAGCTCACCAAAGTTATAGGCGCGTTCAATGGCGGCACGATCTTTCGTGGCGATGGATCGCTCGTATCGGCCGTGCAGCTCGAGGCCGCGTAGAACTTTACGCGCATATGCCAGGACTGATGAGCGGTATTCACGACAAATTCGGCCATGAGCTGGAATTTCCGTCGGCGTTTCGCCAATGCCGACGGAACAGCGAGGCCAAGGGCATCGTTAAGATACGTTACGGAGACAAATCATGATCAGGAACGACACAGAGTACAAAGAGGCCGTTGCGCGCTTGACCGAAGAGAAGCGCGGCCTTGCTGATCATAAGGACCGTTTGAAGCAATCTGGTTTCTCTCCCGAGGAGATAACCCGCGTCGTCGATCCGATCGAGTCATTCTACCTGCAGCTCGCCGAAGAAGTTACGAGGTACGAGCGTCTGAAGCGGGGAGAATTCGCTCAACTCGACACCTTCGAAGGCCTTGGCAATTTATTGATTGCACCGCGTATCTCGAAGGGTATTTCCCAACGAGACTTGGCCAAGCGTTGGGGTGTGCACGAAACCCAAGTATCGCGTGACGAACGAAACGAATATTACGGGATCACGGTGGAGCGTGCCAACAAGATCGTCGAAGCGCTCGGTGCCCACTTGAAGACAAGCGTCGAGATTCTGCCCGAGAAAAAAGAGGAAGAGCAAGCGTACCAGCACGCCTAGGGGCGCGGGTTGGAACCTGGGTCGTTCATCATTTAAAGCGACGCGCGAGGGTATGCCAGTTGGTGTGAACTCTCGGCTGGAAAGTGACCGTGGCACCGCCGAGCCGCGCGCCGCCAATCTATTTGATCGGCGAGGTTTCCGCTAGAACCGGCTATACCAGCTTCATCCGCGTGATCAGGGCTCGGAGTGCATTTCCCGCGATCTCGACGTGCGCCGTTTCGATGTCCTTGGCCGCCGCCGAAGGTAGCGCCAAAAGCGTACTCACGTAGACGCATAATTGGAGAAAACCACGCCGTGACAGGCCCTGCGCGTGTAGCCGCTCATAGATGTGGTTAGCTGTGCATCGTCGAGATCCATTGCGCCTCCCATCGGCTCATGACGCCCGGGCCACAACAGTGCAAATCCAACCGCGTGAGGCCTACGTTCAATAAAAGCCACTCACGCCATCGGGCTTGCAACCGGACATCTCATATACGCATTCGTCTCCGGAATCTCTCCGAAGTGCTACATGTCGCCTGGCTCCATGGTCTTATCCATCTTGTCCATGTCCATGCCCATTGCGTCCATGCCCATGCCCATCTTGTCTTTGTCGATGCCGGCGGCATTTCCGGTCTTGCGCATCTGCATGCCCTTCTTTTCCATCTTCTTGCCCATCTCGGCCATATGCTTGCCCATCTCTTCCATGTGGGCCCCCATCTGGCGAGCATCCGCATCCGGAACGGCTGTCTGCGCGCCCGTACCCGTGGCGGGCTTTTGCGTGGTCGCTTGGGCCAGCAGGATCGGTGAACCATTGGTGCTGACGGCGGCGAGGACGGGGCTGGCCGAGATCAGTCCGACGGTGGCGAGTGCGATCGCATAGGTATTACGAATCTTCATATCATTCTCCAAGGTTGCCGGGGCGCCCGGCAAGCGGATCGTACTGTGGAACCATCCGTGCAGATCGGCAGCGGACAGGCTGTAGGACTTGGTCATATTAGATTTGGCCCGCAACATATCTTTAATGTCGATCAACCTTTTGGGTATTTGGCCTGTTAAACTGAGGTGGAGGGGCTCACCCAAGCGGCATTACCACTCTAGTTGCAACATCTCTGTATTATCATTTGTCGCTTAGAATTATCGGGATTGCGCGAACGATTTGACCCGTGCCTGATGACACCAGCCGACATCCCAATTGCGGATTCGAATTGCTCAACACAAACAGGCGATCTTAAAATACCTCTAAGGAAGCAAGGCAGGCTTGTGAGATCGGGTTCTCAGATCATCGTTCTGCAACTCTTCGCGCACCGCCGGCACCCTTCAGCGCAGTCCGCCATGTCGCCCAATTCTTCGCAACTGCGCGCGCACGCGTCGCAGACTTCAGCGCAAACAGCACAAACGCGACCGTGCAACGGCGAAGCTGTCAGCATGAAGTTCGCCGATGTTTGGCAGATCTCCGCGCAGTTCATCAGCAATCTCAGGTGGGCTGCCTCGGCATGAGGCCCCCCTTTCTCAACGCAATTCGTCATCGCCATACTCAAACACATGCGGTGGCAGTCCATGCAAGCCTTTATGGCAGCCTCTAAAGAGGAGATGTCAGCCTCCATTGCGGGCATCTTCATGGTACCTTGGGGGTCTCCATTTGCAGCCAGACTGTCATTAGCCATGAGAAGGGGCATCGCCCCTATACTGGCTGCCACTGCTGTTTTTAAAAAATAGCGGCGTTTTGAGCTGTAATCAGGATGATCGTGCTGATTCATTTCAGTCTTCCTTTTTCCAATCAAGGCGCTGCGCCACAACGGGCAATTGTATCATCATGCCCCCTGGACCCGTTACACGGTGGAAGTGTCAGCCAAGGCGCTTAGTCCCCTCCATTGCCTGACAGTGTTTGTCAGTTGTGTAGGACTGACGTGCAGATTTTGCAGCGTGAAATGTCCACTGTAGATGAGAAACCGAAATGTCCGCCTTGAATCAAGGGCGGACATTGCCGGGCTCTAGCGATCCTACGCCCGAAAAGCGAAGGTGACTTGTTGCAATCTTACTTTCCACATGCAGCGCGATGCTCAGCGGGCATCTTGGCCAGAGTTTCGTCTGAGCAGTTCGGGGTATGCAAAGGTGCTGCCTTATTGCTCATGTGCGACTGCTTGTTCCCAGGCATTGTATGCATGCCTGCGGTCATGTGGTCCATCGTGTGCCCGGGTGTTTCGGTCGGGGTGCCGGCGGTGGTGGTGCCGGTCTCTGCGGCCCATGCAGACAAGCTACCCGCCAGCACAGCGGCACCGGCCAACACAAAGAATTTTCTCATGGTATTTCCTTTCGGTTTTGTCGCTGCTTTGGATAATTTCACAGCTAAAGTTATCATGCACGAACACAGGGCGCGAGCCTTGAGCCAGATCAATTTCGGGCGCTGTGGCAAGCGAGTAGTAAACCAAAAAACGCTAGCCGCGCATAGCAGTCGAAAGCAAGTCCTTATGTCTACCTTTAAAAGACGGAACGTCGAACTCTCTACCCATTGCGCGCATCTTCAGAGGACTTTCGCGGTTTCCACTTGCGGACGGACCGGCCCAGCCCAGAAAATGGGCATCGTGTTCAACCCCTGCCAGTGTTGTTGCTAAAAATAACGACGTTTTGAACCGTAATCACGATGATCGGAGCGGTCCATTTCAGTAACCTTTTTTGTCATGTTACGGTGAGCACTCATCGTTTCACCAAAGCACGCGAAGCCCAGCCACAAATTTTCCGTCATTTGTTGGCTCACCTTCGCGGATCCGCTGACCGATACTGTCACCCAGGGCACGGTCCCAATCGAATCCGATATAGGGCGCAAAGCTGCGGCTGAATTCGTAACGCAGCCGGACGGAAAGCTCGATGTTACTAAATCCCGCGCCGACGGCACGTTGCGTAGTCGCCTTGCTGAACAGGTTAGCCTCTGCTTCTGGCGTGAGAATGAGCCGGTTGGTCAGCAGCACATCGTAGAACCCCTTGAGACGGGTTGAGAACCGGCCGGTTTCGTCAACATAACCCGTGGCCTCGATCTGCACCCAGTAGGGTGCAAGCCCCTCTATGCCAAAGGCGAGGCTGGTGTGTGAGCCGGGTCCGAAATCCTGATGCACGCCGAGCGTCGTGCCCCAGAACGCAGTCAGCGGGCGCCACCACAAGGCTTCGGCCCCTGTAGTGAAATCCACCTTGTTGGAAACAACGGCACCTTCGGTTCGCAGCAGCAGCTTCCATTCATCCGGTCCATAGGCGTCATGAATATCCCAGGCGAAACCATCACCTCCACGACCGTGCGTGAATTCCAACTGATCTCCCAACAAGCTATTGGTGCGAATCTTGTCGGCTTGTTCCATGCCAAGCATGGTTCCGTAGTCGTAGCCGTCGGAATAGGCATTTGGATCTCGGGCGTCGGCGGGCGCCTTGCCACCCTGCATTGAGCCCATCGGTGCTGCCTGGTTTGATCGCGAACTGTCCGAGACTGGCGCCTCAGCTGGCTTTTGCGTTTGCGGCGCGCTGCTAGTTGGCGGGCCCATGTTCATCCCCTCCATGCCTTGCGGCTTCGGACCAGTTGGGGGAGCCGCCGCTTGAGACACCTGTTCCCAGCCGCTGGTTTGCGGTGGGATCGCGTGCTGCGGATTTGTGGTTTGCGCAAGTACAGCCGCGGGAAACAGCGGCAGGACAGTCGAAACCGTTAGCGCCAGAAGGATAGCGCTTCTCCTGCAAAGGCGTCTGGTGAACTCCGCTCCGAGAACCGCGTTCATGCGACCACCACTTCGCGGAACATGCCTGCCGCCATGTGGTAGAGCAGATGACAATGAAAGGCCCAGCGGCCCGGCGCATCCGCCGTAACCGCAAAACTGATGCGCTGTGCCGGCTGGACTGTGATTGTATGTTTGCGGGCCTGAAATTGCCCGTCCGGGCCTTCCAACTCGCTCCACATGCCGTGTAGGTGCATGGGATGCGCCATCATAGTGTCATTATGCAAAATAAATCGCAGCCGCTCGCCGGAGCGAAGGTGAATGGGCTTTGCATCGTTCAACTTGACCCCGTCCATCGACCAGATGAAACGGTCCATGTTACCGGTCAGGTGAAGTTCGATTTCGCGTGCAGGCGCGCGTGTGTCCAGTGACCCGCCGACTGTGCGCAAGTCAGCATAGGTCAGCACACGGCGACCATTGTTACGCAGCCCAACTCCGGGGTCATCAAGATTCAATCGTGGCGTGTCCACGCGCATATCAACCTCAGGCCCGTATTCCGTGCGAGCGTGGCGAGCGGGCGGCCCCATATCCATTCCCGGCATGTCAGCCATGCCAGCCATGGCTCCCATCATATCGACTTCTTCCAGCCAAACAGGGGAATCCATCTGAGGCACTTCTGCCTGCATGCCGGCACGCGGGACCAATGTGCCGCGGGCGAAACCGGTGCGGTCCATCGATTGGGCGAAAACGGTGTAGGCGCGCTCGTCGGGCAACTGCACGAGAACGTCATAGGTCTCGCCTGGAGCGATGCGAAACTCATCGACTTCCACTGGCTCGACACGTTGTCCGTCCGTCGCCACGATGTTGAGCTTGAGACCGGGGATGCGTACATCAAAGAACGTCGCCGTTCCGGCGCCCACGAAGCGCAGCCGCACCCGCTCTCCCGCACGGGCGATGCCGGTCCAGTTACCCGCCGCATTCGCGCCATTCATCAGATAGGTATAAGTCGCGCCAGAGACATCGCTGAAATCGGTGGGGTTCATGCGCGATTCATTCCACATTCGCCGCATCTTGATCGCCTCCGTCAGCCCTTGGCGAGACACATCGGCTAGGAAGTCTCTCACGGTCGGCTGACCGAAATTGTAATAGCTGCCGCGCTTCTTGAGGTTCAGGTACACCTGCAACGGGGCTTCATCTGTCCAGTCGCTAAGCATCACGGCATAGTCGCGATCTGCGAGAATAGGATCCTGCTCCCGCGGCTCGGCGATCAGCGTCCCATACAGGCCGGTCTGTTCGCTCAAGGTGTGCGCATGATACCAATAGGTGCCGCTCTGACGGACGGTAAAGCGATAGGTAAAGGTGGCGCCCGGCGCTATTCCGGGGAAGCTGATGCCCGGTACCCCGTCCATCGAAGCATCCAGGATCATGCCATGCCAATGGATCGCGGTCGGCTCACTCAGTTGGTTTGTAACACGGATGGTCACAGCATCGCCTTCCCGAACACGCAGTATCGGTCCAGGCAAGAGGCCGTTTATGACCGTTGCCGAAGCCGTGTTCCCTGTGAAATTCACCGGCAGGCTAGCGACTTCAAGGTCGAACTCCGTTCCACGCAGTTCCGGCTGACGGTCCGTGGGTGCAGCAGCCCAAGTAACATTTTCGCACAGGCCCAGCGCCGCAATACAGCTGACAGCACCTTGGACGAGGCGGCGGCGGGACACGCCGCGGTTGGCAAACAACAAGGACGGGGCAGCGTTCATCGATATAGATACCTGATGGAGCGTGCTCTTGCGCAGGGCGCGTGCCCATCCAAGGGCGACGTACTGCCATCCATCCAAGCACTAGAATGGCTCAATCGCATATCTATCGCTGCTCTCCAACGTTTCGCGAGCATAATGAAACGGCTAGGACCTAAACCTTAACCTAAATCAAGTATGTTGCACGACCATGTGGCTTGATGATCGCAGGTCTTGGCGCGACCCAGGCGTATCGCTGCTATAACCATGACATGGATTTCCTGTCTCCTCTTGATTCGGATCGATGGCGGCGCCGGTGACTGTGTTGCATAGTAATCTGGACACTTCGCCTGCGCGGTAGCGCA